>Ga0183099_1000018_pt1 | contig 188184 bp, 158 predicted proteins | sample Biomet1_FD_127788 | JGI IMG/M metagenome (GOLD analysis project Ga0183099, IMG submission 127788) | Microbial communities from bioreactor (seeded with anoxic lake sediment) at LBNL, California, USA - Biofuel metagenome 1 | ecosystem: Engineered > Bioreactor > Anaerobic > Unclassified ...
ATCTACAATAACACGGCCCTGATCATCACGAGCATAATCAGAAACAATTATTTGATTTACTTCCTGTCCTTCTTCTGCAAAAACCACGCTACTTCCATTAATTCCAAACTTCTTTAGAGTAGGATGCAATGATTTTACCAGATTCTTATTATGAGTGTAATTTGCTCCAACGCTTACTTCCCAGTCATTTGTTCTTACCGGAGTAATCCGTAATGAACTTTCTATACCATTATTAGTAACCTCTCCCGTATTTATCAGGTAATTGCTATATCCTGACGATGGAGCAACGGAAGCATATATTGCTTGGTCTGTAGTACTTGTATGATAGAAATTCAATTGCGCATCAATTCTTCCCTTAAAAAGTCTGAATTCTGTACCAAATTCATAGCCTTTGGTTATTTCGGGTCTTTAAGTTATCAGAAACCAATGTTCCGTTTTTAGTAAAGAAAGTTCCACTTGATAATCCTGTAGTTGAATCGTACGTAGGCGATAGTGCATAAGGATCAATGTTCACGTTACCAGTTTTAGATACAGCACCACGAAGTTTCAAATAATCAAGAACAGAATTATCCTTTAATGCATCAAAAGCATCAGTGGCAATGAAAGAAAGGTCGGCCGACGGATAGAAATAAGAACGATTCTTCTTGGCTAGCAAAGATGTCCAGTCATTTCTTCCTGTGAGATGTAAGAACAGATAATTCTTATATCCTGCAACAAAATCACCCCACAACCCATAGCTTCTATAATGTTTATTCTCTTCAGAACCAGTTAAAACACCCGTTCTGTTGCTTACGTTATATAATCCCGGGATTACCAGTCCGGTTACTGATTCTTTTGTATCTTTTGATTTGTTATCGGTATACGACCAGCCTAATATAAGATTAAGCGAAACATCCTTGATTGATTTATTCACTCCCACAAGGAAATCATAGTTGAATCGGGAAGTATTGTATTGTTCATCTGATACTGAACCCGTTTTATTCGTTTTTCCCTGCACGGTACTTCCGTATTCACTGTATGTGTATTTAGGAGTATGCGATTTCTCTGTATAATATCTATTAGATAAAGACGCACGATTTAAGAGGTACAACCAGGAAAAAGGAGTCCATTTTAATTCGACTTTTCCAGTCAAATAGGAATTTTTTGCATCTTTACGGTAATTATCGGCAACCCAATACGGATTCCCATACCAAGGGTTATACCAACCTTCAGGATTTGCCCATTTATTATTTCTCCAGTCTTTATATGATTTAATCGGAATATTGGCCGGAGTTTCCAGCAGTTCACTATAAATTGTGGCTGTAGCATTTGTTATATCGTAATTATTCTCAATATAATTAGCGTTATACTGTAAATCTAGATTAGGTAATACCTTATTTGTATTATTTAAACGAAGAGATATTCTGTTGTATTTATCTCCCGGAGTGGTACCCGTACTTGTAAGGTACTGTCCTGACACATACGAAGTATATTTATCATTACCCAAACTTATTGATAAATCAGTCTGGTTCTGCACACCAGTTTCCCAGAAGTCTTCCCTATCAGTTTTTGCCTTATAAGTAGTGTATTGCTGATCACCATTTTCCAATGCATAACCAAGTTTTTGCAATGATCCATCAAATGCGGGACCAAATTGCTGGTTTTCAATCGGGTCAAATACCTGGCCATCAGCAGTACTACCCTGACCAAACTTATTTTGGAGCTTTGGCAAGAAATTTACTTGCTCAAGAGTTGTTGTATTTGAAATTCTTATTTTAGGTTTTCCGGCTTCACCTCTTTTAGTAGTAACAAGCAAAACACCATTAGAAGCTTCCGATCCATATAATGTAGCTCCGGCAGCTCCGTTTAATACCTGAATATTCTCAATATCTTCAGGATTTATATTTGTTAATACCGAAGGAGAAACTACAGCATTATCTACAACAACCAATGCAGTATTGTTACCAGTCAATGAACGATTACCTCTTAATACCAGACGAAAGTTTGGATTAACACCGCTTGATATGGCATTTACCTGTAATCCGGGAACTTTTGCAGTTAAACCGGCAGCAATAGAAGTAGGTTTTGATGCTGTTAATTCCTCGGCTGTAATTTTTGTAGCAGTATATCCCTGCTCTCTCTTCGTGCGTTGAATACCTCCGGCAACTACCACAACTTCATCTAGCGTTCTATTTGAAGATTTTAAAGCTACGTTGAATACGTTTTTACCTGCAATATTAACAACGCTTTTTTCATATCCAATAAATGAAAAAGATATCTGACTAGCTTTAGATGGCACATTTACAGAATAAAAGCCGTCTACATCTGTTATAGTACCAGAAGTTGTACCTACAACAGTGACTGATACTCCTGGAATTGCTTCTCCATCCTCAGCAAAAGTTACTTTTCCTGTAACTCTTCTGGTCTGAGCATTTGCAATAACAGCAAATACGGAAAAACATATTAGTGAAAAAATAATTTTTTTCATAAATTATCAGTTTAAAAAATTATATATCAAAAGCTTATACGTATTATTACGTATAAAGAATATTTCATTTTGCATGATGCAAAACGAGACTTTAAATTTTAAATAAGTTGTTTATTAGAAAGAAAAGAATAAAAAGAAAAGTAATTATCTGCACATGCAGCAACACATTCGCATACAAGAAGAGGAAAAGAGAGAAGAAGTTGAGAACATAGAGAATAGAGAAGAACGTAATGTTTCTAAATTAAACACTTCTGACGTTCTGAATTCAGGATTCGATAACCCATGCAACCTGTTTTTTTCCAAGATTTTTTTCATACCATTTGCCTTATTAAATATTTAGTCGTTTCTTTTCTAAAAGAATATTTTAATATGTTGCAAAGATATAATATGTGTTTTCTTTTGTAAATACCATTCATGCGGTATTTATTACACAAGAATATACCGCACTTAAGGCATTAGTACGGTTATTTTCAGCACTTGCTAGTCATAATATCCAAAACCATCTGGTCGGTTTCATTCATAGCTTCGGAACCAATTCTTGTCAGGTTGCGGATACTACGATCCACATCATCGTCAATAATTCCTTCTACGGATGTAACACATTTCTGTTGCATGGCAAGCATGGCAGACAGAACTGCTGTTGATACACCACTGCTCACCTTTAGTGCACAACTTGGTTTGGCACCGTCGCAAATCATTCCGGTAAGATTGGCAATCATATTCTTTACGGCAAAAGATACTTGTTCGTAACCACCTCCCATCAGATAAGTAATGCCACAACTGGAACCGGTAGCCGCAACTACACAACCGCAAAGAGCAGACAGTCTGCCTAAACTTTGTTTGATATAAATTGCAGTCAAGTGGCTAAGCATCAAAGCACGAATCAGTTCTTCTTCCGAATTATTGTTTTCTTCAGCAAAAACCGCCACCGGAAGTGTAGCCGAGATTCCTTGGTTACCACTACCGGAATTACTCATTACAGGAATCATAGCTCCAGCCATACGAGCATCGCAAGCTGCAGAAGTGTACGATAAAATATGAGAAAATGTGTTATCGCCCATAATATGACGTTCCGCCTTACTTTGCAGAGTTTTTCCCAGTCCGTGTCCGTAATCGCCATTCAGAGCAAGTTCGGCAGCAGCCATATTCAGTCGTTTGGTTTCAAGAATGAAGGATATCTCTTCCAAAGGAGTTTCCATGGCAAAATCATAGACTTTACGCAAGTTCAGTTCCGTATCTTGTTCTGATTTCTCGGCTACAGAAGCCGTGCGTTTATCCAGAAGAACATTATCATCAGAAGCCAGGTAGACAAAATCTTTATGTCCACCAGAGATAATGGCTGTTGAGCGCTTACCTTCGGCTTCGCAAATAACTTCAATATAGAGTTTTTCTTCAATATTTTCCTTTAGGGAGATGTGGATGGCCTGCTTTTCTATCAGCTGTTTGCCTCGTTCCACATCATCGGGGGTGCAATCCTTCAGGACTTCCAGTTCATAGGAAGACTTACCAATCAACGCACCAAGTGCAATTGCTATTGGCAAACCAATCATTCCTGTACCTGGAATTCCCACGCCCATCGCATTCTTTAAAATGTTTGCGCTAAGATGGGCTTCAATACTAACCGGAAGCGTACCCAATATTTCGGCGGCTTTAGCCACACAAAGCGCTACCGAAATAGGCTCTGTGCAACCAATTGCCGGAACAACCTCGCGCTTCACCAGCGAGATAATCTGTTCTTTTTCAACTTCGTGAATATTCATTAATCTCAAAGTGATTTTTTTGTTAGATAAGAGAATTTATTTTTTGCTTTAAATGCGATACAAAATTAAATAAAAATTCCGAAATTATACATATAAATCTTAAAAAAGGAGGTTTATTAGTGAATATAGTATAGATTAGAAGGGAATATCTTTTCTGTTAATAGGACTTTTCTATAATACCTACTTTCATGATTTATATCTAATAGATTTATGCAAATAGACATTTTTATTAGATATAAATCACAAAAGATTCTGTTTTTATTGTTTTATTAGATATAACTAATGGAATTCCTGAATTATATGTCAGAGTTTTAAACAAATCAAAATAATAATTGCACCATTGATGAATCTATAAGGTGAAACATGATAAATGATAAAAAGAATATCACAATAAAACAGAGTAAGATGGCAAATAAAGTGTTTTTATCAAGTTGCATTTTGCCTACAGGTGCATCATTACTTATTACTTTAGTTTTAGCAACATAATCGCCAATTCGTTCCCTTTTTGAAATCATCAAGATTAAGATTTCAATGCACCATAAAGGCAAAAATAGATTTCTCACAATGTGCCTGACAGCAGAAATGTTCTCTTCTGTATTGCTATCAACAACTTGTAGTTTCATTACTCTTTTTCCAATACTCTGCCCGTTCATGCAATCTTTACAGAACAATAATGTAATCATTAATGCTGAAAGAAACTGCAATAAAAATTGAGATTTAATTATGAATGTTGAAAGAAACAGTACGTTTACAATTGCAACTATAATCATTAAATCTAGGCCAAATGCCAATAAACGTTTAATTACCATATAACTATTTTCTTAAATTATACAAAGTTAGTATCCAAATAGGAATTATAAAAACAAAAGGTCTTATCCATTTTATAAGAAAATCAGATATTGACATAATGTAGGCATTCTGAGAAATATAAATCAGATAAAGAAATATACATTCCAAAATAGCCAAAATTAACAAGGACATTACCCAATATCTATTTTGCTCTAATTCTATTATTTTCTTTTTATTCCAAACCCTTGCTCTAACTGCTAATACAAACGCAGCACCTGAAGCTGTTGTCAAAGCTGGAAAGAAAACATCTATATCTCCAGTAAAAAGAAAAGCAACAAAGCCTATTGCTGCTATAAATGAAAGCGTAATAAAAAGAATCAATAATTGAATACTTGATGACATAATTATAAATTTATTCGAAGTTGTGTATGTGATTCATTCTCTACAATATATCCAATTTTATATATCTGCGTTTAAACTATACCAGACTAATAGCCTGAAGCTCTTTTGTCAATGCCTTAATACCATTTTGAATCTTTTCAAGCTGAGTTTTACGAGGTTTATGCACTCCTGCCGCATAATGCCATAGCTGACGTTCATTAATTCCGGTAATTCTGCTCAATGCAGCTTTCGTAAATATATTGCTGTAGTAATTAATAAAGGTAGCAGCATCAATCTTGAACTTAAGTTCAAATTCTCCAACCAATAATTCTACAGGATTTGGATTATCTTCCAAATACAGTTGGATAGCTTCGCTCATATTATCTTCAATCTCTCTCATATCATTACCAACGGTAATAATTGGAGCACCTTCTATATAAGCACTAAAATTCTTTCCTACATTTTCTACAATCACTTCTACTGTTTTCATGGCTACTTATTTCACTTTTTAAAACAAAACCGTTCTGCAACTGATATATTATATTCCTTTTTCACTTTGCAAAGCATTCAATAAATTTATTTTAGCGTTGCTTAAATAATAAGTATTATTCACTTTATCGAAATATTCAGTAAACCAACTTTCGATTTTCATTTGATCATCGACTTGCTTTAAGAAGCTAAAGTAATTGTTTTTCCAGCCTTGATTTCCTGAATAACCAAATATTTGCTCCAAATATTTTTGCGATTGAGAAGGACTCTTCTTATCTACAGCAGTTATAAAACTTTTTAAGTGCTTTTTTAGAAAATCTTGCCATAAAGCACTTACTTTTTCTCTTACACCTGAATATCTCATGAATTCAATAGAACAAATATATAGTTCATAATCGTTATAATTTTCAAAATCGCCAATATGTTCAAGAAATATTTTGGTGTATTTTACGATTACATCATCTGTTTTGTTTGTCATTATTGTATTATTATCTGGTTCACTAAAAATATCCCACAAAAACAACAACATATTGTAACGTTTCTCAAAATTATCATCAAAATCATAATTATCAAGATACTTAAATAATACTCTTTTATGCAATTTAGACTTTTGCGTATCGTCTATATTTTCTCTTACCCAATAGCTACCAGGAAAAGCTTTACCAAAAGCATTCATCCAAAAACTTCTATCGAGGGTGCTACAAAGGTTAAACATAAACAGACCTTCCTTTTCATTATTAAATGATAAAAATGACAAATATCGCTGAAGAGCACCTTCATTTCTTTTTTCCATTTCTTTTAATAGCATTGAAGCTTCATCCTCTTTTAATAGAAATATCTGTTCAAACTCACTTTTAACTATAAAAGAATCATCCACCGAATTTTCAAAATATAAATTAAAAGAAACAGCTCGATTTAGTCTAAAACGGTGATTATGCTTTCTTCCTCGGTTGTGTTCTTCACTAAACAATAATTTCATTATACGAAGAGAGAGACTTTTATTATTTTCATTAAAAAATGATTTCTGTTCTTCTGAATATGATATGTAATCTGATTCTGTTACTAATCCCTTATTATTTATATTAAGTAGATAAACATCATCATTCACAATTTTCAATAATCTTTTCCTATCTTCTAAAATATAAAGTGATCTGTATAAGATTGGATTTTTGATTTCCAATAATCGAATTAATAAGTAATCATATAAATATAGCGACATATCATCATTATCCAGTAATAAGCCAGAACACGAATTTACTTCTCTAGCTAATTTCTTTATTTCACGAAGAGTAAAATGAAGATTTGCATCATTAACAAAATTTCGTATAGATTCATCATTGTCTTTATTATGAACTAACAACAAAGAGGCATTTAAGATTTCTATATAGTATTTATTCAAGTATTCTTGCGACAATCTAGGTAAAGAATAATTAGTATTTATCATTTTAGTTAAATAATCAGAAGAATTTACTATACCTCCATTATTTAATGTTTTAAGAATATAATCATTATCATATGGAATCAAGAAAATACAATTTTTAAAATTAGCTGTATTACGAATTAACTTTAACACTTGAAGAATTTCCGTTGCTACTAATCTATCAATATCTTCAATAACAATTATAATAGGTTTTCCTATTTGAATTATACTATCATTTAATTCAGTAAATCTATAATCAACAGAATCATATTTATGAGGCATAACTAAATTTAGGAATTTAGAGAAAAAGCCAAAGTCAGCTCGAACTAATACATCTAAATATTTTTGAGCATTTATTGATATCAACGGATTAAAGGGAGTCAAAGAAGATTCCAGTTTATTAATAAAATCTTTAATTATTTGTTTTTCATCATTACTTCTCCATGGATTAAATTCAATCCAGATAGCTTTATCAGAAAAAGATTGCTTTTGTTGATCGCTATCTTCTTCCAATGCATATTTCATTAAATTCACAAATGAACTTTTCCCTTGTCCCCACTTTCCAAGTATCCCAACGCTATAAGATCCATCTAAATAAAGATCTTTACTTTTCAAGATATGCTCTAATAATGATTTAGCATACTTATAATATCCTAATAAATCTTCTTCTTTCTTTTTAACTGAATTATCAGATGGTATTTTATGGGGTCCATTTTCTTTCCAATTCTTGCGTTTCCTACACTTCGTAACAACAATCGAGCACAGTATTAATGTAAAAGAGACATCAAAATAAGAAATCTTATAAAACAAAATAAAGCTCCATTCTTTATCTAAAAGAAGAAATCTAAACAAACAATAAATGATTAATAAAATTAAAAAGTATTCAATATTCCAATTAGTTATTTTAGCTAAATATCTGAATGTAATACATAGCATTAATACTATAAATAATACAAATGTTAAAGAATTATCAAGCAACAAGTATGTATCCAAAAGTGATATTAAAACTTCAAGTAATGGCTGTATCAATTGTATACCAAAAGTTATTAAAGCTATTACCACAATGGCATTTAATAATGATTTAAAACTTCTCCCTTGCATATTCATCATTTTTATGTAACATTTATTATAATCAAACAAAGATATAAATATATATAGATTACATAACGGTATTTATATAAATATTACCTACTAAACTAGTATCCCCCCGAGCGAAACAAACTCCACCGAACAAAAATCTTCCGCCAATAAATAAAAAGACAACTAGACAAACCAACCAAAACAACCTTATATATTTTCAAAACATATAGTGTAAATTCTGAGAAATAAAGTTACCTTTGCGCCCTTTATTAATCAAAATAAATTTAATGCTACGAGAAAGAACTATCAAGATACACGAAAAGGAGTATCTGACTGATGCGTTGAAGCGCGAAGGTTTTGCAGCTCTTCCTACTAATTGTGTGATTAACAAGGTGCTTCCGGGACTGGGGGCTACTTACTGCGAACTTACCTCACCACGAAAGTCTATCATCATTGAACCAAATGTGCCGGTTATTGTGGATAAAGCAAAGAAGCACAAACATACGCTGGCTGTTCACAAAGGGATAATGGTGCAACATATAACAGATTTCCTTGAAAAGAACGAGAAGCAACATTACAAGATTCTCACCACTCCGGAGAGTTTCCAGAAGGTGAAGGAGGCTATGGAGGCGCTGCAGATTGATATGTACAGCGAATGCTTTATGTTGTTTGATGAGTGTGAGAAACTGGTGCAGGATGTTGATTACCGGGGAACAATACGCGAACCGATGAATGATTTCTTCCTTTTCGAATCAAAAGCGATGGTTTCTGCAACTCCCATTGTTGCCAATGATGAGCGATTTGTAAATCATGGTTTCAGGATGCTACGCATTGAGCCTGCTTACCAGTACAAAAAGAAGATGCAGCTTATCACAACAAACAATATATGCGAATCGCTCGCTGAATTACTGGGACGACTGAGGCTGAACAATAAATCGCGGGTATGTATCTTTGTGAATTCTATTGATACCATCGATTCTCTGTTCATTGATATTCCAGATATTCAGGATTCTTATACTTTCTGTAGTGAGGAAGGAACGTTTAAGCTATGGAAGGCAGGTAAAAGAAAGAAGTCGACTATGATTGATGAGCTGATGCCGTTTAACTTCTTTACAAGCCGTTTCTTCTCGGCTGTTGATATTATGTCGGACGTTGCTCCGCATGTAATTATGATTTCGGATATGTACGGTGCTCCGCAATCGGCTATCGATCCAAAAACTGAGGCAATACAGATATACGGAAGATTCAGAAAAGGGGTTCGGAGTTTTACTCATATCTGTAGTATTCGACCCAATCTTGATTACAAGAGTGAAAAAGAGATTGACAGTTGGCTGGAAGGTGCCGGGAAAGTGTACAACAGCTGGAAGAAGAATATTGAAACGGCTTCCAATGATGGTGAACGTACTCTGCTAAGAGAGGCAATGCTCAACAACAGTTATCTTCCTTATCTGGATGATAAGGGAAACCCAGATCCTTTTCTTATTGCCAATCTTTATGAAGCAGAGAAGGTGAAGTCACTCTACATCTACCCCTCTAATCTTTACGAGGCTTATAAAAGTTCTCATTTCTTTGATGTGGATCTTGCTCAGGAACAACATCTGTTCAGTGATGACGACCGACTTGCTTTGCATCGTCAGCGTACCCGCAAGGGACGTTTTGCTGTGCTGCTTATGCGTTTCGAAGCACTAGAAAAGCTTAGAATGAATCCTGCAGAGAAATCGCAGAAAAAGTACCAGCATTTACTGTCACGATTAATCTCTAGCAAGGAGGACAGAACTCTTTACGAATGTTACGAGAAAATGGGTGGCAGTTATATCCGCGAGAAAATTGATTTTAATCTGAAAGCAATGGAACGCTCTATCGACAAGGTGAACGATAATATAATCAAGAACTCCGGCCCAATGAGAAAGTCTATCCACAGGATGTTTGATGAAAGTACACTTTATTCAAAAGGTGAAATAACGGCCATTCTTACTCAGGCTTACAAGCGAAAAGGACTATTTGTTAATAAATCTATATCGAGCACGGAAATTAAGCGTTGGTATGACATAGAAACGGTCCGTGGGCATGGTTTAGACAAAATTAAACTACTGAAAAAGAGGTATTAAACACTTTTTAACTCCAAAATCAATCACAAAACAGTAAAAAGCGGAATAGTTTTCCGTCTTACTATTTTACTTTTAAAGATAAAATCCTGATTACCAGTCGCGGGCATTTTTGTTTCACCCCGTAAGAAAACAAAAAAATAGCATAGTTGCCCGCACACTAAAATGTTACTTATTTGAGCACTGAAATAAAAAAAGTCCAGGTCTAATCCACAAGACCCGGACTTTTTCAATTTAATTCTCAGATAATCCTAGTATCCTGGATTCTGATATTCAGCACCATTCTTTATCACATCAGTAAATGATTGTGGAATTGGGCGAACTTTATAGAATTCGTCATTGAAATAAACTCCAACATCAGGATTTGTCTCTGTAAGATAAGTCTTACTCAACTTACCAGTACGTTTCAAATCATAGAAACGAGTATACTCTCCGGCCAACTCTCTGGCACGTTCATCAAGGATTGTCTGAATGGTAACACTACCTTGAATATCGGCAGCACCAGCTCTTTTACGCACTTTATTGATATATCCCGCAGCTCCCGAACCTCCATTAAGATACAAATCAGCTTCGGCTGCTATCAGGTATATTTCGGCCATACGCATTGTTATTGCCGAAGCATCACATGCAAAGCGATTCTTTGCCGCACTAATTACAGTAAAGTTGCTTGAGTTGAATTTATTGAGTGACGGATAGAAGAAGTAGAACGGATTCTCAACTGTTGTTCCATCGTTAAGTCGAGTATACTTCATTTTCACAGTATCAGCATTGCTATACAAATCATTGTAATCAATAACCAGGTAAGGAACACTTAGTTTCTTTGATACAAGGTCATTGTATGCAGCCTCCTGAGGACGAACAAATTTAATAGCCACGTCACCTACGTTCACTTTTGATGAAGAAGTAACATCGGCTGTGCGGTCATACATCTTCAGGTTATCTGCTGTCCATTGATATGCATTGTTTGCAGTCCACTCTGTCTGGAAGAATGCAGCATAACGAGGGTCTAGAGTATTATCTTTATTAACAAATACATCCAGCAAATATTTAGAAGGCATAAACAAACCATCAGAATAACGTCCTATTTCTGTTTCATGTCCTTTGTAAAGAATAGCAGGGAATTTGGCTACATTTCCATAGAATAACTGGTAATCCTGATTATGTTGCCACAAGTTTGTACTACCACCAGCCTGTGAGAAAGCTACAGAATACAATGATTCCTTATTCTCCAGGTTGTTTGCATTTGCAAATACCTGATTAATGGTAGGATACATATAAGTAGCATACTTAGCACCACCTGATTCACAGTCGGCTATCAATTCCTTACTGGTATCAAGCGCTTTTTGAATAAACTCAGTTGAGCCATATTCTTTTGTCTGTAAGCAAGCTTTTGCCAAAAGTCCCATTGCAGATTTACGCAATGCTCTTCCTTCTTCGCCCGGACGAGATATAGGAAGCCACTTAGCTGCAAACTCAAGATCTGGGATAATGCAGGTTTTATAAATTTCAAGCGGCTCTGTTTTTGTTGGAGATAAATCTACCCCGCTAGGCAATGTGGTGTTTAAAGTTACAGCACCAAACTGTTCTACCAGAAAATAGTAGTAAAGTGCTCTCATATAATGAGCTTCAGCTACTAAAGCATTCTTTTCGTCAGTGCTCTTGAAGTCTGTTACGTTGTCTACGCTTTCAATACACAGATTACATGCTCCAATGCCATCATAAGCACCATTCCACTGATCTTTTGCATTATTTAATGAGATCTGTGCTCCCTGACCATATTTAAAATAACCTTCGTAGGTTTTTGCATTCTGACGGGAAGTCCAAAGGTCGGTTCCTGCTTCAGTAAGGAACATCATTCCGTTTTTACCGTAGAAAGAACGTTGAAGACTGAAATAACAGTTATTGATAGCCTGTTGGTAACCTGCTTTCTGAGATATCAGAATATTCATGGTAGAACCTGAAGGGTTTACTTCATCTAAAGAACAAGATGAGACCCCCACACTTGCCGCAAGGATAGTTGACAGCAAGATTTTATTATATTTATTAAGCTTATTGAATTTCATGTTTTACTTAATTTTAGAATGTTACATTTACACCAAATACAAATTCTTTTGTCAAAGGGAAGTTATCAGATCCTTCACGCTCAGGATCCTGTCCTTTCATTTGTTTGTCGAATGCAAAAATAAATGGGTTATATGCTGTTGCATATACGCGAAGTTTCTCCATGTGTGCACTCTTCAATAAAGATTTTGGTAAAGTATAACCTAATGTAATATTCTTAATCTTGATAAAAGAACCATCTCTGAGAGCTAAAGAACCCCAGCCATAATACTGTGATGTTGAACTGTGAATTCCCGGACGAGGCAGATATGCACCCTGGTTCTCAGGAGTCCAGTAACTAATGCCAGAAGGAGAATTTTCAAGACTGGTAGTTGGGTTGTATCTTGTTATCAAATCGCTCTGTAACATCTGTCCGCAACGAGCCATCACAAAAATGCTAGCGTCGAAATTACGGTATGTAAAGTTATTCTGGAAACCTAAGTACCAATCAGGATTCTTTGAGCCTAAATACATCTTATCTTTTTCGCTGTATTTATGAACGCCATTATCACTAACATCGTTTCCGTCAACATCTTTGGTTATGATAGGATTGGTAGCCAGTTTAATATCTCCCGGAACACAACCATACAATTTAGCCTCATCTGTTTCTGCTTCAGACCATATTCCTAAGTATTTATAATTATAGAATGCTCTGATTGGTTTTCCTTTGAATAATGATTCTGCAATAATATCTCCGTCAGGTAACTTCACAATCTTTTCTTTGTTAAAAGTCAAAGTAGTAACAGTAGACCATGTGAAATCCTTTGTAACAATATTCTGTGTATTAAGCATCACTTCAAGGTTCTTGTTATTGGTTTCACCAATATTCTGCCATGTATTGATTGGAGAGCCCCACATTGTTACACCTGCGGTAATAGGCAAAGTACGTTTAAACAACAAACCTTTTGTATTTGTGTTAGACAAGTCAACGGCAAGATTAACACGTCCATTCAAGAAGCTTGCATCAACACCAATGTTTGTATTATATGATTTTTCCCAGCTAATTGATGGATTACCGTAAGGTGCGCTAAACTGTACAACAGGAGCTGCCTTAGATCCAAACACTACCGGATTAAGGAATGTATATACTGCTGTGTTAGATGAATAAGCTCCCATACCACCAGAGTTACCGGTAATACCGTAACCTACTCTTAACTTCAGGTTAGACAACCAATCCTGGCTTTTTTCCATGAAAGACTCGTCGCTGATGCGCCATGCAAAAGCTGCTGCAGGGAATGAATCCCACTTACTGCCAACTGCTAAATGAGATACTCCATCCCAACGATTAGACAAAGTAACGATATAACGTCCTTTGAAGTTATAGTTCAAACGTGCAGCATAAGACATAGACTGTGTTTGCTTGAAATCGGAATCCAGACTTTGTTTCTGTGTTCCTGCTGACAGTTTCCAGAAAGACTGACTGGTTAATTGTTGTCCCTGAGCTGCAGCATAAGTATATTCTGTTTGATTTTTAGACCAGGAAGTAACACCTGTTAGCCCAAATTCATGATCTTTTGCTATTTTAAAGTTATAGTTTAAGATGTTTTCCCATTTATAACCGTAAGTAGCATTGTTGGCAATAGAAGCCAAAGGTTTGTTATATCCGGCTGTAATATTAGCTATAGACAGCGGACCAAAGAACATTCCTGTACGTGAATTATTAACAGTGGTTCCCAATACTGACTTGAAAGAAACGCCTTTAACAGGAGTAAGCTCCAAAGTTCCGTTTGCAGTAATGTTTGTACCTCTGGTATTATTTACATATTGGCCATCAATTTCATCCGACATAGGGTTTTGCTGACCTGTAAGATATTCCGGATTGATAGAGCCATCTTCTTTATATGCCTCTCCAAGTGGAACAAAAGTCAAAGCATTGACAAACACACTTTGGTTACGTTTATTCTGATCTGTATATGTAATGTTTGTGTTGAATCCTGCCTTTGCCCAGCTAGAAAGCTTTTGATCTAAGTTAAGTCTCAAGCCATAACGTAAACGATCGTCACCTTTAAGCAAGCCTTGCTCATCATTATAGTTTATAGATGCAAATACCTGAGTTTTATCGGTACCTCCGGTTATTGATAAATTATAATTCTGATTGATTGATGCTTTACCAATCACTTCGTCTACGAAATCAATCCATTGTCCATTATCATAAGCACTTTGTACTTTAGGATCTGTAAAAATGGATGAGGTAAATTCCGGATAAGAGCCATGCGCTCCTCTATATGCTTCTCTTTTCAGATTCATATATTCATCGCCAGTCATTCCCGATGGGTATTTTGCAAAACCGGATACTCCCATATATGCATCAAGGTTTACTGTAGTTTTGCCTTGAACACCTTTCTTTGTTGTGATTATAACAACACCATTGGCTCCTGCAGAACCATAAATAGCTGTTGATGATGCATCTTTTAGTACCTCAATAGATTCAATATCTGATGGATTTATCTGATTGTAACTTCCTGCAATACCGTCAATGATAAATAAGGGAGAGTTATCTCCATAAATTGAACGGGTACCACGTAACTGGATATTTACGTCAGCACCTGCCTGACCAGATGACTTAACAATATCCAAACCGGCAACCTTTCCTTGTAATGCTTCCATAGCGTTACTTGTTGGAGCAGCTGTTATATCAGCCGACTTTATGGAAGTAATAGCTCCGGTTAAATCACGCTTTTTCATTGTTCCATAACCAATTACTACAACCTCATCAAGACTTTGTTCAACCGGTTCCATCTTAATCTGCAAATCTTTACCGTTACCTACTGTAACAGTCTGAGCTTTATAACCAATATAAGTAAGAGTTATAAGATTTTTCCCTGAGGGTAAATTCAAGGTAAAGTTTCCATCGATATCAGTAATAGCACCTACGGTAGTACCTTTTACTAATACAGAAACTCCTGTCAGTGTTTCCCCTGTTTTCTGATCAATTACTTTTCCTTTGATTGTTTTAGCTTGTGTAATAGTCTGAAGCGCGCTCACACTATTTTGTGAATTTCCTGCATTAGCTGAAGGCAATGCAGACAGACATAGAACTGCCGATAGTCCAAAAACCAAATGGGTACGTCTAAAACGATAGCCCAAGACGTCCATTGGTGGACACACTTTTTCTTTCTTGTTTTTCATTCTTTTATTAGTTAATAACTACTAGTAAAACATTTATGTTTTATTTTCAACAATAGTATATTTTCACATATCTACTGTTGTGTTAACATGACGGCTCGTTTAACTAGTTGTACTCGCTTTTCGGATTTATAAAACAAGAATATATCCATAAAAAAAGCATTAAGACATCGTTCAAAGATTATTTGAGCGATGCCTTAATGCTTATATTCGTTCCTTTTATGCAAAAAGGATTTAACAAACAGAACTACTTCTTCAGTACAGGCCATTGTCCGTTGACAATAGGCACTTCTTTTAACTGTTTAGGATCAATCTTCATGTATTTAATGCGCTGGCGTCTCCAGGTATAAATAGCATGAATATATCCGTCGTTACCTTGTATTATTGAAGGATAAGAGTATTGACCAATAGGCGAATCTTCAAGAACAAGTGAAGCAAACCATTTCTTTCCGTCTTTTGATACGGCTATGTTTAATGGTGTACGTGCACCTTTCTTAGCTCCTTCGGGTGTTTTAACGTGGTTATAGATCAACGCTTGGCGACCATCTTTCAATGTTACCGCATCTGTTCCCGAGTTATTGTTAGGAAGATCAATCAGCTTCATTTCACTCCAGGTTTCACCACCATCTTTCGACCACGCTTCGGCTATTGCACTGTTGCGGGTACGGCAAAGAATCTGTAACGATCCGTCTTTATGGAATAAGATACTTGGCTGAATGGCATTGATTGTTTTTCCATCATTGATAGGTTGTGTTTCACTCCATGTTTTTCCTTTATCTCCTGTTGATTCGAAATGAACTTTCCACCCGTCTCCTTCAGTACTTGTAGGACAAACTAATTTGTCACCTATCATCACCGGTTTATTTTTAATCGGTCCAAGGATATTCTTCGGTAACTCTTCGCGTTGCGTCCATGTTTTTCCTCCATCGACAGAGCGAATAAGGTAACCGGTCCAGTCGCCCACATTCTTTCCAATCTTAAAGAATAACAATAGTTCGCCACCGGGTACCTGAAAAAGTACCGGGTTATAACATGCTTTACGCAAAGTATCGCTCATTATACCATCTGCCACCTTTTGAGGTGCAGTCCATCCTTCAGCTGTTTTTCTGCATACCCAGATACAAACATCAGGATTTCCTTCCTTTGTTCCACCAAAGAATGAAGCAACAAGTCCGGTTGGAGTGTCGACTATTGTAGCAGCATGTGCCGATGGGAAAGAAGCTTTTTCGTAAAGAAACTCATCTTCCACAATTCCTTTTCTCCATGCGCCTAGACCTGCATTCATATCTACACTGAATGAATAGTCGCCCGATCCAACTTCCCAACAAGTAAAGTTTCCTTCTTTACCAAGGTATTTCACGCCTTTGGCTTTCGCAACAGGAATACCACCCTCTTTTATCATTGCTTTATCCGAAGGCAAATAAACGATGGCAGTTGCATTGGCAGGAATAGTGATATTCCAATCCAGATGCTTCAGATTCTTTTTCCACTTGCTCACCACTTTTCCGTAAGGAGTCATATAAGAAGCATCGACATCACTCAAATCCTGAATCTCGAAATTCGGTTTCATGATAATCTTCTTAAAACCTGCCTCCTTTTCATCGGTTTTGATTCCGGCCATATTCTCGTAGAAGAATGGAATTAAATCGCCAAGAAGCATTACGTGATTCTTGGAGTTCATCTTTGGTCCGGCAGTATCACCGTTCCATAATTCCCAGATTGTAGTAGCTCCCTTTTTAACCATATATCCCCAGCTTGGGTATGTATCGTTTGAAGCCAAAAGATATGCAACATCAGCACGTCCCATCTTGCACAATTCGCGCATAATCCATTGCGAACCGATAAGACCTGTACAAATATGTCCTTTGCTGTCATTCATCACCTTATCAACAATCTGCTTGCTTACTTTTTCAACCATATTATCAGGAACCATACCAAATGCTAAAGGAAGCAAGTTGGATGTTGCCGAGTTATTTCCGTAGAATAAGCTATCGGTATTGAAATATTTCTTGTTGAAGGCGTCTTTTACATTAGCAGCTATTGCATCAAACTCTTTTGCATCTTCAGTCTTACTCTGCAATGTTGCAAATTTGCTCATCAAAGCAAGCATCTTATAGTAATAAGCTGTAGAAACCAACAAGCCGTCTGTCTGACGCTTTGGGTCTTTTGAGTGAATCAATTCAGGAGATTCAGGTGGAACACACCAGTCGCCATATTCATCACGAGTCATAATACCCTCTCTCAGGTATTCCTTCTTCATGTGATCCATCCACTTTTTCATAGAATCATAGTTCTTCACGATTGGCTGAATGTTTCCAAACTGTGAATAAACCATATCTGATGATAAAAGGAATACAGAAGGCCATGTTATATTATCTGTGTAATAGTTCAGATAAGAAGGAGCCACATCTGGAATACAACCGTCTTCACGTTGTGCATCGCGGATATCGTCCATCCACTTACTGTAAAGTTGTCCGTTTTCCATTACAAAACTTTCACCAAGGCTGCCTACAGCACGGTCGCCCAACCAAGGCTGACGTTCGTTTCTCTGCGGACAGTCAACAGGCATTCCTTTGTAATTGCTACGAATTCCCCAGAATGCATTCTTGTAAATCTGATTAATGATAGGATCTGTACAGCTGAATGAACCGAGTGTTTCCATTTCATCATTAACAACTTCACCAACAAACTGGTCTAATGAAGGTTTGTTTTTGTATCCGGTTATCTCAACATAACGGAAACCATTATATACAAATTTAGGTGCCCACTCTTCTGTTCCTTGTCCCTTCAGAATATAAAGATTAGTAACCTTTGCATCTCTGAGAGGTTCCATATAAAGTTCGCCGTTATTCTGAAGAACTTCAGCAAAACGCAGGCGAACAGTATCACCAGCATTACCTTTCACTTTTATTCTTAACCATCCGGCAATGTTCTGTCCCATGTCGAGAATGTATTTCTTGCCGGGAAGTTCTGTGATAGAAACCGGGTGGATTTTATCTACAACTTTCATTCCTGCCGTCATTTCAGCACGAAGTGTTCCCGAAGGAAGGGTTACACGCTGGGCAGCTTCCCATGAAGAATCATTGAATCCCGGTTCTGTCCAGTTTCCAAGCTCTTTGCGGGCATCATATACCTCACCGTCATATTCGTTATTGCTGCGAATCGGACCATCGGCATTAATTTTCCATGAAGTATCACTTCCAACTACATCTTTTGATCCGTCGGTATATTCCAGAATAAGTACAAGGCGCACTTTTGGAAAACCAAATGTAGGGATTTTATAGTTCTTGAAATTCTGACGCATGGTATAGAAACGTCCGTTACCTAGAGTAACACCCATTGCATTGACCTTATCTTTCAATAAAGCTGTAACGTCGTAACTATTATAAAGAGTAGTTTTTCTGTAATCTGTTGGTGCAGGTGCAAGAACACGATCGCCAACTTTCTGACCATTGATATACAATTCATATAATCCCAAACCAGAGATATGAACAGTGGCATGCGCTACTTTTTTCTTGGGAGTAAACTCCTTACGAAGATAACGGGCAGACATGCGTGAAAACTGAGTATCGGAATCCCATGGCATCAGTTTATCCAAACCAATCCACTGAGCTTTCCAGTCATTCTGTGAAAGTAATCCCATACTCCATTGAGCAGGTTCGCTCCAGGAGGTCTCACCTGCATTGGTAGTTACCTTTACTTTCCAGAAATAACGGCCGTTACTTTTCAACGGTTGTCCGGCATAACTCACCCACTGAGACTGGGAAGACTTAACAATGCCGGAGTTCCATACATCTCCCTCACCGGCATTTAGTTTTTGCATTGAAGAAGCTACCAATATCTGGTAAGAAAGCTGAGCAACTCCTCTATCAGAAGAAGAAATGCGCCAACTAACACGAGGAGATTCTGTATCAATCCCCACAGGATTGTTCAGCATTTCACAACGCAGATTGCTAATGCTAACTCCTGCAAAAGCCGCTACTTTCAGAGAAAGCAGACAAACGAGCAATAATAAGATTCTTTTCTTCGGCATTGTTATCTGGTTATTTATTTTTTATTCCATTTTTGTTGTGCATCCGGAAGAGACGTCCAATCCTGCTTTATATAATCCTTAGAAGAATCGACTGCAATCAGCACGCGATCGTTTCCGGCACGGTAACCGCTATCTTCAATAAATTCAGTTACTTTATTGTCGAACTCACCGGCATACTGCAATTCTCCGTTTGAAGGATTGTACCACCATACTTTCTTCTTCGCACCCGAAATCTTTGTTAAATCTATCTGTACAGGGCGATTCGTATAGTTGTAAGCCATAAGGTAATCATTACCACGAGTTGCGATTACTCTTTCGTAAAGTTCGCCATTTGTTCCTGCAACAATAGTCTGGTCTGGTACTCTATCAAAGTATGGTAAAGAAAGCATCAGGTTTTTCAGATATTTCATCTGGTTCATTCCCGGATCTTTCAAGGCATCATACCATGGTTTTGTAGCACCGTAAGCTCCCCCTACTCCATTCTTCAACATCTGCATAATTGAATTATGTCCGTAAGTATGTCCGAATGAACCTGCAAAAACCGACCAATATGCATAACGACGAATATCATTAGCATTCCATAAAGGTTGTGTGGTATCATGCAATCCCTGAGGAATTTCTTCGTAAACAGGTTCACCATCAATAGTTGGTTTCAAAGGCTTCATAGCAAAGCTCTTTTCTACATATCTCCAGTTATCCTCTTCTGTATTTTCCTGAATGGTATAATCTCCATCACCAAGACGTTGTCCGTAACGGCGGTGACCAGACTGGAACATATTAAAATCTAACCATTCTGCATCGTTAAACCAAACTGCAGAAGTAGTTCTGCCTCTTGGGTGAAAAGTCATCAGGTGATTTTCATCATTTGCCTTAATAGTTCTGGCAAGCGTATGCCATACAGTTGGTTTCACATCACCACGAATATCTCCTCCAATAAACCAAACAATATTAGGATTATTCTTATAGCGATCTGCCAGGAATTTACCATAAGCCTGTGCATCTTTTTCGCTTACAAGACCTTTACTAACAGGAGTTCCCCAAAGACACACCATACCAATATAAATACCTTTTCTCTCAGCGGTGCGTAGGATAAAATCTATATGGTCCCAATATCCGTAAACACCTTTTTTATCAATGTTCTTAAAATTAAAGCCATCAGGTAAAGCCCATTGACCATAAGTATTAATCTCAGGAATAGTATGCATTAACATAATCTGAACCATATTAAAGCCTTTCTTGCTGCATTGTTCAAGATAATATTCCACTTCATCACGATCAAGACGTGCAGGCATAAGCCAGCCTGTATCACCTAACCAGAAGAACGGAGCACCATTAGCCTGTTTCAGATAACGTCCGCTTTCATCAACAACCAACTTTCCATTAGCCCATGGGATGTAAGTTTTAGGTTCGTTTTTCTGTGCTTTCATAGTGCCAGAAACTCCTAAAAGGAACAAACATGCCAATGCAATGATCTTGTTTCTTTTCATCATTATTCTTTATTTTTTATAGATTATGTATTCTTTTCCTGCTTTTGTTTTCAAATCATACAAATAAGTATTCTTTATACTTATTCCTGTCAGTTTTGAAGGATTGTGAACCAATGGTTTAGATACACTAGGTACAGCATAAAGAGCATTCGGGTTTTCACCTTTGGCTTTCGACAAGCCACCACCTTTAAGCGGAGTCAGTGAGCGTAAGCGACAATTTCCTCCAAGACGAGACTTTATTACAACACGATCAATCTCTCCGTTTTTCCAACTGATATTCAATTCAAATCCACCGCGAGCGATCAATCCATTTATGTGTCCTTCTTTCCATAATGAAGGAAGAGCCGGAAGGAGATAGATGAAACCATCATAACTTTGCATCAACATCTCTGCAATTCCGGCGGCACAACCAAAGTTTCCATCAATCTGGAAAGGGGGATGAGCATCGAACAAGTTTGGATAGGTTCCTCCCTTCTTCTTTTCATTGCGTACCAAAGAAAGCTGATTTGTAATTAACTTATATGCATGATCTCCATCGAGTAAACGAGCCCAGTAGCAAACTTTCCAAGCCATTGACCATCCGGTAGAAGGATCGCCACGATGAATTAATGATGTACGGGCAGCCTCAAATAATTCGGGTGTGCGGTAAGGAGATATCTGATTACTTGGGAATAATCCGTAAAGATGCGACACATGACGATGAATATCCTGCGGATCATCCCAATCGTTCATCCATTCCTGCAATTGTCCCCAACGGCCCACTTGCATTGGTGCCATTTCATTCAGTCTTTGTTTCAAATGAGATGCGAAATCAGAATCAACACCCAGTAAGCGTGAAGCTGTAATAATTTCATTCCAAAGATCAAAGATTAATTGATTATCCATTGTGCAACCTGCAGCAGTAGTTGCTTCTCCATTACTTCCGGCATGAACATTTTCAGGAGAGTTGGAAGGACACACAACCAGCCAGTTATGTGAAGGTTCCTTAACCATAGTCTGGTCAAAGAAAAGTGCAGCACCTTTCATTATTGGGTATGTCTCTTTCAGAAATTTTATATCCCCGGTATACAGATAGTGTTCCCAAAGATGGCGGCATAACCATGCACCACCAGAAGGCCACATACCCGAAGGCGCTTTATCCAAAGCGCCTGTTACTCTCCATATATCTGTATTATGATGCAAAACCCATCCGTCGGCACCATACATTACTTTAGCTGTTTCCTTACCACTTTCAGAAACTTCTTTTACCATGTTAAACAAGGGTTCATTCAGTTCTGTGAGGTTGGCCACTTCCGATGGCCAGTAGTTCATTTCAACATTGATATTGCAAGTATACTTGCTATCCCATGAAGGCAATAGTTTATCGTTCCAGATTCCCTGAAGATTGGCAGGCTGTCCTCCCGGTTGAGAAGAAGAAATAAGCAGGTAACGTCCGAACTGAAAATAAGTTGCTACCAAATGAGCATCGTTTGTCTGTGCAAAGTTTTCCACTCTCTTATCGGTAGTTATTCCATCTTGTTTATTTTCTCCAAGATAAAGAGAAACCCTGTCCATGTACTTTTTAAAGAAAGAAACATGTTCTTTAAACGATGTTGCATAATCTCTGGTCAATGCCTTATCAAGAAAACTCTTAGCACGCTCTGCAGAGTTACCGGATATATCTTTGTAATTTACAAAATTAGTTCCTATTGAAACATACAAAGTTGCTTCATCGGCACCTTCAACAGTTACGGTTCCGTCTTTATACTGTACTTTTCCATTAGCAGCCTTAACTGTCAGTCTCCCCTGAAACTCGACTTTTCCTTTTAATCCTTCATGCCATGAAGATACACCCGAAAGGGTTACACTGTTTCCTTCGGTATCCACAACAACATCCTGATGAGGTGAAGTAAAGAATGCATTAAAAGTTATCTTCTTTGCAGCATCGGCCGACAAGCGAATCATTATAACCTGGTCTGGAAATGAAGTTATCATCTCTCTTTTGTAGCGAACACCATCCACTTTGTAGGAAACAAGTGCACGGGCAGAATCGAGACTTAGTTCTCTGTAATAGTCTGTATAACGTGTATGTCCCGGAAAAGCAATGCGTAAATCACCAAATGTTTGATATGGCATACCGGAATTTGTATTTGCCATAACCTTTTCAGTTGCCAATGTCTGCGCTTCCAGATATTTACCTGCAAAAACAAGTTCTCTGACTTTCGGTATATATTGCAAAGCTTCTGGATTGGCATTGTTATTGGGACGACCGGCCCATATTGTTTCTTCGTTTAGCTGAATCTGTTCTACAGAAGGAGTTCCGTAAACCATTGCTCCTAAACGACCATTTCCTAAAGGTAAAGCTTCAGTCCATACAGAAGCCGGTTTATCATACCACAATTTATATCCTGCCGCTTCTGCATAAAGAGACAGAAACAGAGATGAAAACAGGATAAGAAATCGATAGCGACTGAAATATGTATTTTTACGATTCATTTGTTGTTGGTTATTTAATGAAGAAAAAGAGATTACTTCAGTGTATTCAAAAGTTTTTCCAGTTCCTCAAAAGAGCGCATAGCATTCTTTGGAAGCTTTTCTCCTTTATCTCCAAAGCTATACATGTTCTCTTTGGGTTCTATTGTTACTTTGCTTTCATCAAGCATTTGTTTCTTCAGATTGAATGCATCGGCAAAGAAATCATAAACAGCATTTCTTTTATTTGGGCCAAAATCGTGTCCTTCGGCTGGCAGGTGAACGTTTGTTACTTTATCTGCTGCACCGTAAAAGTCATAAATGCGTTTGATATATGGAAGTTCAAGAGTTGGAACAGTACTGGTCCAATCTTGTCCGTCGGATACAATCAACATTGGCTTCGGAGCATTTGTAGCGGCTAGTTCTGCAGCAACTGTTCCTCCACAAGAATAGAAAACTGGTAATCCGCTTTCGCAAGGACATCCACCGTCAAAGTGAGAAGACAAACTTACAACCGGACAAAGGGCTGTGTATCTCTGATCGAGAACAGAAAGAAGAACTGTTTGGGAACCCCCACCAGAACCACCATTTACACCAATTCTTTTCTTATCTACATCTTTACGATTATACATAAAATCGAGAATGCTAATTCCATTCAAAGCCTGAATAACCTGAGCAGCGCTTTTGTGATGTGCTTCTTCCGGGAATTGCAACATAGATTCGCCCCATGCAAACAGATCATAATCCACACAAATAGCTCCCATTCTAGCCAAAGTAGCCATACGTTGCTGCTGATCCTTGCGATATCGTCCATCAAGGAAATGTCCGTTTGGACAAATTATTAATGGAAACTTACCTTTTATCAAGGGTTTATAGATTGATCCGCAGACATAAAGTCCCGGCAGAGTTTCTAAGGAGAAGTTCTGTACGGTATATCCGCTATAGATTCTTTCCTTTGAGATTACCGGCTTAGCATTAACTCTTGCCTTCAGAAGAGGATCGATACCCAAACGTTCTCTAACCTCTTTGCGCAAACATTCTTTTCTTTTGTTCCATTGCACTGAATCAGAGTAAAGAGAATTAAGATACTTAATCATTTTTACTCCGTCTTCATCCGTACGACGGGCATACTCGTATTTCTTTATTTTATAAAGATTATCTCCCTGTTTCACAAACTTGTAGTCGAATGGAACAAGCACGTTGTTCAGACTTTCTTCCACTGAATAAGGACGAATACGGGAATCTGCATAATCAAGCATCTTACCGTCAACTACAACTTCAGTCCATTTCAGACGTACATTAAAGCGCTTTGAAATTTCCATCAAAACATCTTTTAATGGTCGCTGATATTTATGGTCTGAATCCTGCTGAGCAAAAAGTGTGCTTCCTGAAAGCACCAATGCTGTTGATAATATAATAGCTTTTATATTCATGTAATTATATCGTTTAATTAAAAGAATGGTTTATTCTTTAATTGTAAGATCTTCTTTGGTAAATATACTCTCTTTATCAATAATCAAAGGTAATCTGTTAAAACAATTATTCATAAGTACAGTACCTTTGCAATTACCGCCTAAAAGAAGGAATGAGCGACTACCAGAAACAGGGAAACATCCCTGAATAAGTGATTCTTTTGAATCTGTAAGTTTAATAAAAGGTGAATCTGCATTAGGAGTCAGACTCTTTACACTATTTATTTCCAGATTTTCTGAATTAGAGATTTTGAATGGTGCTCCTATCTTTGAATCAATACGAACATTATTCAATACCAGATTCTTAACCATATCAGCTTCAAGTCCGGTATTCGACTGGATATTGATATTGTTAAGCGTAACATCTGTTATAGGCATTTCTTCTATACCAAGTATTTTCACAGCACTATTAACCTGCGTTCCGGTAAGATTTGATATATGAATATTACGGAATATAGGTGTGCGATCTGAAACTGATTCTTTAGGCATATTACTGTAAAACAGATTAAGCACAATAGCTTCTGTTTTTATATTCTTCATTACAATGTTATCAACACGTATCTCTTCTACAATACCTCCACGTCCACGGGAAGATTTGATGCGAATACCTCTGTCTGTTCCATCAAACACACAATTTGAGATAGTAACTTTGCGAACATCGCCACTCATCTCACTACCAATAACTACACCTCCGTGTCCGGAAAGCATAGTACAGTTTGTTATTGTTATGTTTTCACAAGGAACTCCTAGTTGACGTGCCTGTAAATCCCTGCCAGATTTCAAGGTAATGCAATCATCGCCAACTGATATATGGCAATCGGAGATATGAACATTCTTACAGGATGAAGGATTTATTCCATCAGTATTTGGAGAAGGAGGATTATCAATAGTAACTCCTTTAATAGTTACGTTATCGCAGAATTCAGGATTAACAGTCCAAAAGGGTGAATTAATAATTTTAATCCCCTCTATTTTCACATTCTTGCATCTGATTGGCTGAATAAATGCCGGACGGAAAAAGCGACGATCTAGAACTTCTTTATAATCTTCGTTAGTAACTTTAGATAGATTCAGATCTTTATTGGCATTATCCCACATTGTTTGATATTTATTCAAATCACGAACACCGTTTTTTTGAAGGTCTACCAGAACACGGTAAAACTCAGTCCACCATTTCTTGCCCTGTCCGTTGATTGTCCCTTCTCCTTTTATGGTTATATCATGCTGATCTACGGCATAGAATAATGGAGAAAAGCTTTTCATCATTACACCTTCATACCTCATATCTACAAAAGGCAGATAATCATCAAAGTTATCCGAGAATAATAATGTGGCACCGACTTCAAGTTCAATAGTAATATTACTCTTTAACTTTATAGCACCAGTAAGGTAAGTGCCCGAAGGAAAATAAAGAGTACCTCCCCCATTCGAAGAAAGTCTCTCTATTGTTTTATTTATTAATTGAGTATTTATTTTTTTGCCGTCGGCTTTTGCACCAGCTTTTAGCATATCAACTCTCTCTGCAAAAACAACATTTGTGCAGAGAAATACCATCATAAAAAGCAAAAAACAATGCTTTATCTTCATGTTTTCAAAGTATAAAGTTACTAAATATTCACAGTAAAGGTTTGTTTACCGCTTTCCATAACACGTTTTTCCTTATTAGGAAGAATAATTGTAGCTGAGCAGTTTACAGGAACCTCAACATTCACGGTAAAGATTCCATTTTCAACTTTCCAGTTCACAGCAACTTTTCCATAAAGGGTATTGTAGGAAGCAGAAACATGCTTAAGATCGCCCACAACCTGAGGAGCAATTACCAGCTTTTGGAATCCGGGTTCACCTAGAACAGGCTGAATACCTGCCAACCATGCATAGAACCATTCATCAATTTGTCCCATCATAAAATGGTTCCACGAAGTTCCTTCTCTCGGATCCCATTGTTCGGTCAGTGTTGTTGCACCAAACTTAACCTGGAAACCATATCCCGGTGCATCTTCATGATTGTTCATCTGATACATCACATCATTCAAACCGTTTCTTGCAAGCGTTTGGAAAAGGTAACGGTTACCAACATCACCAGTAGTTAGTCGGTTACCATGTGCTTTTATATCTTTAACCAGATTAGCCAACACATCAGCTTTATACTGTGGTTCTACAATATCCAGAAACAAAGGCAGAGCATTGGAACACTGACTACCATTTCCGTATTGGCGGGTTTCCGCATTAAAGAACTTATCGTTATACGCCTTCTTAACTTCCTTAGCCAACTCTGCATAAGATGCTTCGTCTTCTTTATTTCCAACCATGCCAGCTGCTTTGCTTAGGAGCTGAATGTCCCACAAATAGTGAGCACTGGCAACCAAAGGAACAGGTGTATTACGAGAAAAGCCAGCTTTCTTACCATCGTAATCATACCAGTCGCCCAGTCCATGAGATACAATGTGATTATCTGCACGTGATGTAAGGTAATCAACATAGCGTTTCATTGTTGGATAATATTTTATGATAAGGGAATTATCACCATAATAGTCGTAATACATCCATGGAAGAATAACCGATGCACTACCCCATTCCGGAGAATCCTGAAAATCACCTTCAAACTCCACATACTCTGGCGCAATGCTGGGAACTAATCCGTTTGAATGCTGAGCATCAGTCATATCCTGCATTATTTTAGGAATAAACTTAGTCAGGTTATAGTTGAAGAACAACCCGGGACCATTAAGGTGCGTTTCTTCCAACCAACCTAATTTCTCTCTGTGTGGACAATCGGTAAACACTCCCTGCATATTACTTCTCATCGCCATACAAATAATGCGGTGAGCATCATTGAATATTTTGTTTGAGCTATTAAATTCACCAACCTCTTCGGCTGAGTTATACACAAAACAAGATTGTATTTTCTTTAAAAGTGGCAAATTACTGTTTGCTTTATCTTCTTTGAGGCGAGCACCTTCTACCTGAATATATCTGAAACCATAATAAGAGAAACGAGGATGCCAGTATTCATCACCTTCTCCTTTAAGAGTATATTCATAATAATGCTTGCTACCAGTATTCTTCTGGCTGACAGTTCCATCCTGATTCAGTGATTCACCAACAGTAAGACGGATAGTTGTTCCTCTTTTACCATTTACTGTAATTTCAGGAAAGCCAGACAAGTTTTGTCCCATGTCCAGCACATATTTATCAGAAAGCTTATTGACACTTTTCACACCATAGTGTTCCATGATCTTTACCGAAGGAGCCTGCTGCGGACGAAGTTCTCCTTTTGGCGCACTTTGAATAACTACCGGAAGCCAGCGGCTATCATTAAATCCTGATTTATTCCAACCTTTCTGTTCCAGGCAAGCATTGTAATCCTCTCCACCATAAATACTGTTGAATATAATGGGGCTGAAAGAATATTTCCAGTCGGCACCAGAAAGAATCTCTTTAGTTGTGCCATCTGCATAACTAACAACCAGTTTGAAGAATAATGTCGGAGGTCCGAAACTAATCTGCAACTTACGGTAACGACCACCGCCTTGCACATTATAGAAGCCATTTCCTAATAATATTCCAATAGCATTGCTACCTTTTCTTAAGTTAGCTGTTACATCGTAAACATTATAATAAACCGTCTTATCATAATCACTAATCAGAGGAGTAAACTCACCATCCCCTATCTTCTTTCCATTTAAAGAAAACTCATAATGCCCCAGTCCACAAACATAAGCAGTGGCCTGAGTTACCTTTTTATCTGCATTAAATGAACGACGCAGATAAACACTTTTACTGGAAGCAGAATCGATAGCTGCCCATAAAGTTTTATTCTCCGGTTTCTTTAATACAGTAGAATGGAAATGTCTTCCCGAAGGTAAGTTTGCTTTTTCACGGGATATAAATCCAATCCATTTTGCATTAAGAAAAGCAGCTGAAGGAGCAAGACGAAATTCTGCTTTCCTGCTCCATAATGATGGCTTGTTATTCTCATCCCAAACCATCACACGCCATACATATTTTGTAGTACGCTCTAGTTTCTTAGAACCTGAATAAGTAACCAGCTGACTTTTATTGGAAACTATCTTTCCTGAAGTCCATACCAGTTCATTTTTCCCATTATCAGCATTATAAAGTTCTATTGCATAAGCCGACTGACGCGCTCCGTTTACTTTCGATTGCAATTGCCATCCAAAGCGAGGATGTTCAGTATCAATTGTCAAAGGAGCCTCAGATAATTCACAAGTCATCTTTGTAACCTCAATTCCTCTAACAAAAGAAGGACATAAAGCTAGTATCAGACTAAATAATATGATAATCCGGTTCTTCATTGATATGCTTTTGCTATTGTTATAATACATTTTCACAAACAATCTTCTTCAAACGATCTGATTTTGCCACTTCTTTTCCATTGACAAATATACGGAAACCTTTTCCAAGATGATATTTACTACCGTCTTTATCCCACATTATAGTAATGTTCTTGCCATGATACAACACATTGTCAAGACAGAACCAGTTCCATTTTCCTTCAGGGATTAATGGATTGACTTCTATTGTGTTATCGGTACGAGGACGAAGACCAACAAGTCCGGTAATAATCAAATCATTGAATGTTGAATGGTTATAGTAACGACTTCTTTCCTGATCTCCTTTTAACCATGCTCCGGTTACTTCATCAAGGTATTCGCCTACATAAGGACGACCACGATGATATTGAGACTCAACATAAAGTTCCATCAAATGGAAGTAAGTACTGTCATTCAATACTGTCTGCTTATAGTTGTTCATAAAATTAGCCATTGCAGTCATAGTCTGAGCTGTAGCAAAAGGCCAGATGGCACCATCCCATTCACATTTGCAGCAACCGGCCATACGGAATAACGGGTGACGGCGTTCTGCTGTAGTAAGTCCGTAAGGTGCAAGGAATCCACCTTCTTCAGTAACCTGTTTCCATGCTAAATCGTATTTATTAGCATCAGGTAGATTAAAATACCAAGGTAAATAGCCAATTGCTTCACGCACATTAGCTAACGAATCGGTACGATAAGTTTCAAAGAATCCGTGTTTCACGCTCCAAAGTTTGTTCTCAACCAGATTCTTTATAGTATCTGCTTTATGTTCGTAAAGTGCGGCTACATCTTTCTTTCCGGCAAGCAAAGCCATTTGTGATAAAGCCTTTGCATTACCAAACATATAACTATTTATAGTAGGACGAGCATATTTCTTCTTTCGTCCTCCGCTGATTGATTCTTCCATTCCATCCTGAACATCGCCTTGCCAGAATAATCCTGAAGATAAACGATTGGTGCTTTCCCAACGTTTGTATTCGCTTTCCAGATCAGGAAGCATATCAAGCATATACTCTTTGTTACCATTTACTTTGTAACGGTTAAGTATTGCATCTGCAGCCCATGAGCTGAACTTATTCATCTTTTTCATTGGTTGGCCACCGTTTCCACGGAACCAGACATGAATATACTGATCTAAAAATGTCTGATCGCGTAACCAGCGTGATTCATAAATATGATGACCCAAGGCACAAGCTATCAGATTGTATTGGTCGGCATAAGAACGAGGTACAAGAAACTCTGTCATAGCAAGACCTGCAGGTGTTTGCTTTATATGTTTGCGCAATGTCCACCAACGGTAATAGTACATTTCTTCAAAATTCTTCTGAGGGCATTCAAACAATGGAATATTTTCTTTCATCCATTCACTTGCCTGAGCATTTGGAATAGCTTGAGCAATATTCTCATCTTCCATTCCATTGAAGTAATCAACGTAATGACTGAAATTATCATAGTTCAGAACCACAGAAGTTTTAGGATTAACAGCTGTTGTTTTTACATCTTTGATATAATATGCAGCCATTAGATCTTCAGCACCTGCATTTGGAAGGTCGTAATCCTGATCGGCCGGAGTTTCCGGAGTTGGGAAATTACGAGGAGCACCTGTACGGAATACAACTCTTTCGATAGAATGTACCGGAGCAAAGAACATACGTACTCCTACCCTTTTACCATCAACAGTTACGGTAATACTACGGTTGGCAACAGATAAAAGAGCTTTCACATCATATACCTTACCGGCTTCGTATTTCATCATATTTGAGAAACGTGATCCACCTTTTGCACGGAAGAATCCATCAGGAGTAAGATCCAGACGAGAGCAGGCAATACCGTTTTCATCCAGGAATTCAATCTGAAGTGTGCCTTTATCAACCTGATCGGCCATCATCTTGAATGAAACTTCCAGTTCTGAAGTAGCAGGAATCTTACGTTCAATTTTAGCGAAATCAAAAGGATCTTTATCTTTTAAAGTAAGCCAATTGGCTCCGTTCTTATTTTCTAATGATACTGGTGCCCAGATTGGAGAATAGATGTTCCATTCTGTCAGTTCATTGATTGATTTATATTTATCAAAGTTGTCATCGGCCTGAGTCAATGCATTTTGTCGGATAGGAACCTGGATACATGAAACCCACATATCTTCCTTATTCATGCTGTATGCCACCCAAAGGTTACCATCGGCAGGAACACCGTTGCCTTCCTGAATACCGCGAACATATTGCGGACCGTATGATTTATAATTTCCACCGTAACGCATTGGGGTAATTTCACCCTGAATAAGATTCAGCGTTGTATATTCCAAACCATCAATACTTGTAGAGATAGCAAGTGGCCAACGGAATTCTGAAGGATTATAGATAGTTGCGTAAGTACCGTCAACCAATCTTTGTCCCCAGATCTTTGCATTACTATTAACAAATCCTTTTGCACGTTCTACCGGTTCAAGCCAGGTATTACCGCCATCCTTACTGATTGAAGTAAGTGCGTGTTTCCACAAACAGGCAATATTGCCATCTGGTAAATGATAATAGCAGAATGCTTTATATTCTTTCTTCAACGGAATAATAGGATCGTTACGATCTGACTCCTCTACCCATTGCATGCGATAAAGCGGATTATCAAGAATTTCCTGACAAGCTGCTACAAACTTTTTATCCTTACTCTTAGTAAAGAATGGATAGTTGGTATTTGATTCGTTGAAGGCATGATTGTAATGAATGAAATAGATTGGTCCGAAAGAACCATCTTTCTTTATTTCTCTAACCACACGACCAATGCCATTACCATCGTTGGGATCATCTTTCTTATCCAATGCCACGCCATAGAAGCCCATAGCTAAAAGTTTGCCCGACTTTGAGACATAAAAGCCTACCCGTTGGTGCATAATAGCAATCAAATTCTTTGCCACACCCGGATATTCGGGCTTTGTATATCCATCGGGAACATTATATGGAGGGAAAAGAACTACCGGATTTGTCCAGTTGTAACCATCCTTAGAAGTCATCAAAAGAGTACGTGAAGATGGTACATGTTCATCTTTCGGGTCTGAAAGATAATGCATATAGAACTTACCTTGCCAGTAAGCCATCATTGGCTGATGATTATATGTCCAGCCATCACCGTTGGAAACATCCGGATGCTCACGATTGGCCCGCATCACCTGAATATTATGTACTCCTACTACCGGAGAAAGCTGACCATCATGATATGCAGGATTAGACAGTTCTGTACCTGTATAATGGATTTTATTCTGTGCTGCTCCAACTGTTGTTAGAAGAAAAGCTGATGCAAGCGAACATATTGATTGAGTAAATCTATTCATTTTAATTTAGCTATGTTTTTACTTTTCTGCGTATTTATATCCAAAGTCCTTATGTAACTTTGAACTTCATTAAAGAGAGTATTGTTATTTACGTGCCTTTAATAGATTAGTAACTTCCGATCGTGGAACTTTAATAATTGTTCCATGCTTATGTCCTTCCGGAACACTAACTTCATTCGTTTTATCCTGAAAATGGATAAAATCTTTCGTTTTCATTGCTCCGTAAATATGTTTTCTGTATACATCAAAATAGATCAGATAATCGTTAGCAACCTTTGCAACAGAAGGACCTTCAATAAAGCTCTCTGTAAAAGGAACAGATGCCGATGAATATGGACCTGTTGGAGATTTAGCAAATGCAATTTTCAGGTTTCTCATGGCACGGGTATTGTCTTTCAGCACTAAAACATAGTCGTTCTTTGCACGTTTTACAATAGTACCATCGATTACACTAAATCCCGGATCATAGAACAATTTAGTTTCAGATATTGTTTTAAAGTCTTTTGTTGTAATATAATATAGGCGATGATTATTATCTTCATCTTCAATGCCTCTTTCAAAACGATTAGGAACACAAGAAGCCCACACTACTAAAAATTCTTTCTTTTCATCATCATAAAAAATTTCCGGAGCCCAAACATTTACAGTAGTAGGTTCTTTAGCCATAACGGGAATCATCTTCTCGTCCGACCAATGAATTAAATCTTTTGATTCTGCATAACCAAATCCCAGATCTCCTTTCCAGCTGGTAGTCCACACTAAATGGTAAACACCATCGGGAGTACGGGCTATAGATGGGTCGCGTAACAGCTTATGCACTCCTAATTCCGGTTTAAACCATGCTCCTGCAATACTATCCCAATGAATTCCATCTTCACTGTAAAGATAGCGCAAACCTTCGTTTGCCGGTTCATGGAAAGATGTAAAAAGGTAAACATCCGAACGAGACGTTTTGCATGAAGCCAAAAATATGAGAAGCAACAGAAATGCTGATTTAATTATATTTGCCATTATAGAATTAACTTTTTAATAAATTACACACAACAATACGATAAAAGGACGCTTTAAAAGAAAGTTTGTACTCAATTATTAGTGATAAATGGAATGGTTGAAATTCATTGGCGAATGAATTTTATTTATTGGCCAATAAACAAGCAACCATTGGTGAATAAATTACCGTTCATTGGGCAATAAATACAGGAATAAAAAAATCCCCGGTTTATCTGTTGTTACAGATAAGCCAGGGATTATAAATATAATTATTAACCAACTATAATTTCACACCTTTAGCTTTAAGACGTTCAGCCCACGCTGCTCTTTCTTTAGTAAGATCATATCCTCTTTTAGAAAGATAGTTGTTAATACGTCCTTTGTATTTGCCGAATGCTTCATGTTTCTTATTAGAATTTTCGGCATCCATAGCAAATTCACGAGCTTCTTTTAGCCAAGCTAATATTTGCTTTTTCTCATCTGCTTTCAATGAAGGAATCATATCGAGAGTTGCAGTATAAGTTACATTTACAACTCCAAAAGTCATACCATCTTTTACTTCTTCAATCTGCTTTTCGTTCAGCAACAAAGAAAGATCCGAAGCAAAAGCGAAATGAGAACGATATAAAGCTGCATCCTTTTCGTGATCAATAGCAGTAAGTGCCTCGTTCTTTTGTGAACCTGCCACGCCAGAGTCTTTGACTTTCTTAACTGCGGCATCTCTTTTTTCATAAATATCATTCAACAAGAAATACTTGTTGGCAATAATATTAAGAACATTCGAAGCCACATCTGCTTTTTTCAGTTTCAGTTTATCGACAATTTTCTGTGAACGACCTTTGATAGTCTCTACATATTTCGGATCACGATTAAGAGAATCCAGTTCTGTAGCAAAAGTTGTTCCGGCAAAAAGGACGAATAATGCAACTAAGTATAAAAATTTCATTTTACTATTTCTCATAACTGACTACTAATTACATCAAAGAACCTTTTTTTGCCAATGTATCGAAGTTATTAGCAGGGTTTTTCCAATCAACCTTAGTCTTGGTATCAATACCATTGATGTATTTTTCAATGTTTGTATATCCGTCACCAGTGCAATCTTTGTTTGCATCAGATGGATCGTTAGGATTCAAACCGTTTGCTTTTTCCCATGCATCTGGCATACCATCGTTATCACTGTCTTTGTATGATTTACCTTTGTATTCAGGATATCCGCCAACTTGTTTGATATCTGTAATAACACCCTTCTTATAAGAATCTTTTGGTAAACGACGGTATTTGAACTGATAGAAAGATTCTGGATCTAAGCCTTCTTTGTAATAAGCCTTACCAGTTTTCACTTCTTCGATAATACGTTGGTCTATAATATCTCTCTTAGGAATATTAGCACCTACATTTTCCATTACGAAATTGTAAGCTTCTTGAGCAGACATAATTGGGAATGAAGGCATTGGGAATGGTTCGTTCCATTTCATGTCAGCAGTATAACCGTCTGTATTAGGTTGTTCTTCAACCTGAACGCCACCTGCCCAGTTATCTTTAGTAACAGTTTCATTACCTTCCATAATATTACCATTACAGTATACACGACCAAATACATAATAGCCTAATTTACTACGTCCAGATTCTGGTTTTACAATACGATGACCTACAGGAGTATCTTTTGGAGTTAACGGACCTGGTTTGTAATAGTTATTAATGATGTTATACAATGCAGTATAATCACCACCATCAACAGAACGGTGTACCCAGTTGTAAATTACATTATTTGCAAAGTTAAAGATACCGTTCCAGCCAATAGATGGGTTACGACCTGCATTGCTAGCCCAAAGGTTACGCATGAAAGAACAGTTTTCACCACCAAGAGTACTACCAAATGCATGGTTGTAAGTATCAAGAGACTTTGCAGAAATTGTATTCTGGATTGTTACATTAACTGTAGGCAACTTAAGATCATTGTATCCTTTACCTGGATTAAACATGTGACGATAGAAAGAGATGTTTTCATCCAGTCCAAAAGTACAAGAACAGTGGTCGAGCATAATGTTACCAACAGGGTTACCACCAAATGAGTCATCACGACGTCCTACCCATGTTTCACCACGGCGGAAACGCATGTGACGTACAACTACATCGTGAGTATTTACCCAGAAAGATTCACCTGCCAGGCAAACACCATCACCAGGAGCTGTTTGTCCTGCAATAGTGATATAAGGAGCACGAACAATAATAGGAGTTTTAATGCGGATAATACCCGAAACATTAAATACTACAATACGAGCACCACCTTGTTCACAAGCTTCGCGCAAAGAACCTGGTCCGCGATCATTAAGGTTTGTTACAGTAATTACTTTACCGCCACGGCCACCGAAACTAAAAGCACCGCCACCCATTGCTCCCGGGAAAGAAGGAATTTGTGCCTGTGGAAGATCAGTTGGACGAGCTGCCCATGGAATATATGGACGTCCGTGCTGAGCTTCTTCTTTAACAATAGGATAAGCTTTATCCCATGCAGCATCAGAAGATGCTTGTTCTTCTGCCATCATTTTATCAGCTGCCTCCTTTACGTCCTTTGGGACATCAGGATACTGAGCCTTAACTTGTGAAAATGGTGCCATAAGAGCCACCATAAACATTACCAATAATAATTTCTTTTTCATTTTTCGTTATTTAAGACCTTACTTATACCTATAAGACAAATTTAAAGGCTTTTTGTAATCACCAACAAACAAAATTGAATAAAAAAAAACAAAAAAGAGGATGCTTCTCGCGAAACATCCTCTCTTCTTATATATATTCTCTATTTGATTATTCAGCAAATGGGTCAAATGTTCCAGCAGAACCACCATTGTTAGAATCTTCCCAACCAATAGTCTGTTGTATCTTAAGGTTGTTATTCAATGCACCTTGAGAAAAACCAAGGAAGTAATAACGTGGATAGAACGTAATATACTCATCATTATGATTAGAATCACGACCATCGCCCTTCTTCAAGTTACGAACCAAATGAGTTTCATACCATGATTTCAGAGTTTCCAATTGAGACTTCAAGTCAACCTTACGGTAATCAACAGGAGTACAACGAACAACACTAGCTTTTACTAATGGATCTGAATCGAATGTTGTTCCACCAATACCATAAGAATCAGCAATACGGAATTCCATATTTTCACGACGTTGTCCGTTCAATGCTTTAAAGCCAAGCCATGTACAAGTATTGCCACCCCATCCGGTTAATGTCCATGAAGAAGGAGCACCAGTTACTGCTGTTGCACCACCATCGAATAACATCCAACGACGAAGATCATCGAAACGTTTGCCTTCATAAGCAAATTCAATCTGGCGTTCATATAGAACTGCAGACATACATGTTGCCTGATCTGCTGTCAGGTCCTGTTGCAATCCGTAATTATTGTCAGAAGTATAACCTGCACGAGCACGAACTTTCTTTATTTGTTCTACAGCTTCATCCATATGACCGGCACCACAAGCTACCTCTGCAAAGTTCAATAACACTTCAGCATAACGAAGTTCAATATAAGGAGCTGCCGAATAAGCAAAACCTCCATTAGAATTTGCTGCATCAAAGCCTCCGTAAAGAGGTGAATTGTTCAAATCTAAATCATCAGAACGTTTACGTACATAAATACCGCTCTTGTTTGCTAACAAATTGTCTGCTCCATAAGAGTTTCCACTTTCAGGATTACCCTGGTCGTTCTTGTCGGTATACCATACATAGTTCCACAGCACATAATTAGTACCACCATCATAAGATGGGTTATTAGGATTTGCCGGAGTAGGATCACCCTTATAAGCCCAACGAACACCCGGGAAAGCAAAAGTACGATAGAAACGAGGGTCACGTGCCATAAATGGAAAACCTTCATTATATGTAGAATCAGAAGCCTGAAGCTTAGTGTAAGTATCGCATGAAGCAGGGCGCTTACCATCTGCCATTGGGAACATATCAATCAACATAGCTGATGCATTCTTACCACTACCAGTAGTATTTTTAGGACGAATACCACGTTCCCATGAATTATTCTTCTGTCCGTTGCCTGCAGAAACAGTATTATATTGACTTACAAATACAGCTTCCGGATTTTGACTATATTTAGTAAACATACCAGCAAAGTCAGAACCATTTACATTACTAGCTGTGCTATAAAGATTATATCCACAAGCGTTGATTGTTGTAAGATCCTTCTTCATTTCGGTATAAGCATTCTGCCAGCGTGATTCATCATTAGCACGGTTGAATAACGGACTTGCCCACATTAGTAATACACGACCTTTCAAAGCCAATGCTGTACCAGAAGTAACACGTCCCCAGTCATCGCCTGATCTCCAGCCACCATTAGTTGTTTCTGCAGAAAGCATTTCAGCAGCCTTAGTCAAATCACTTATCATAAAATCAACACAAGCCTTAGCTGATGAGCGAGGCACATAAGATGATTCAGTAGTTTCCTGAACTTCTGTAATAATAGGCACACCACCATACCATTTTACAAAATTGTAATAACACCAAGCACGGAAGAAGTAAACCTGACCTAGAAGTTTATTCTTATTTTCCTGTGAAAGACTTCCGCCTTCGATGCCACGAATTACATCATTTATATTACGAATTCGTCCCCAAGCTGAAGCTTGAATATTGTTAGCTGTTCCTTGAAAATAATCAGGTACAGATGTTCCACTCAATACAGCCAAAGGTGATTCAGGATTAACAAATGCACCAAAACCACTATATTCTTCAGTAGATTTAGCCTGGTCATCATTGCTACCTGTGCTGTTGTATTTCCAGCTAGGAGCACCGTTAACATCCGGCAAACACCAGCTGTAAACATCATTCACACGAGCATTACTTCCAGTAAAATTGTTGTAGATTTCTTCGCTCACGTTATCGTAATTCTTCTTTTCTTCCAGGAAGTCATCACTACAAGCAGAAAGCGTGAAAATAATAGTCAAGCTTAAGCTGAACAGATTTATTATATTTTTTTTCATCGTTATTTTCTTTTAGAATTTTATAATACCCTGCTTAGAATGTCAGATTTACACCGACTGTAAATTGACGCAATGTAGGATAAGCATTATAGCTATTCATCGGATCGATAAAATTATCCGGGTATGGATTATACAAGCTCAAAAGATTCTGTCCTGTTACATTTATACGAGCACTCTGAATTCCAACTTTCTTAATAAAGGAAGAAGGTACAGAATAAGCTAAAGTCACACGATTCAAACGAACTCTTGTTCCACTTACTCTCCAGAATGAAGAAGACATTGAGTTAACACTTGAATAAGCCATATTAGGATATTTAGCATTACGGTTTTGAGCCAATATCATATTACCTGATCCATCAATTACATCTTGATAAACATACATATTATCAGGATTCCAGAATGAAGGAACATTTGTAAATTCCAAACCATCACCTGGTTTCAATGCTGAAGAAGGAATTAAACTATAACCACCCCAACTTGCATTAACCTGAGCTGATATAGAAAAGTTTTTCCATTCTGCTCCAAAGTTTGAAGTAAATCCATAAGGATTGCTACGACTTGATAAAGCAACCTGGTCGTTATCTTTGTCAACAATACCATCTGGTGCAGCATAAGTACCATCAGTTTGTTGAGCACCTCTTACATCTTTATAGATAAGCATACCCGGACGAACCTTGTCCTTAGCCATTCCTAAATAAGAAGTAATATTATATTTAGTGAAATACTCTTCAATATCCTGGAAGCTACGGAACATTCCTAAACATTGCATACCCCAGGTACCAATATCAGAACGACCTCCTTTTTGTATCTGACGATAAATATAGTCTTTCTTAAAGTCCATGTTAAGAACTTTATTATCACCGTAACCGGTATTGATTCCAATATGATATTTGAAATCTTTGCCAATTTTATCACGCCATGTTAAACCAACTTCATAACCCCAGCTATCCATTTCGCCCAGGTTAAGATCCGCAGATTGAGTTCCGACAGTTCCCGGAACTATTTGAGCAATGCTCATCAACATATCACGATTCCATTCGCGATAAGCTTCAAAAGTCATTTGCAAACGACTATCCAAAACATTCATATCAACACCAACGTTTGCCTTATAAGCCTTATCCCAACGAATATCACGGTTAATAGCTGAATTATTCTTATTTATAGTAATACGGTTGCTAGCATCGGTATTTGTACTTGAACCAAAAACTACACCTTTATCTGCGTCCTGAGCATAAACCTGCACCCATTGCCATGGTGGTGCATTATCACGACCAGTAAGTCCTAAAGAAGCACGCACCTTCAAGAATTCAATCCATGGAGCAGCTTTTTTAAACCATTCTTCTTCTGAAATAATCCAACCTGCACTTGCAGAAGGGAATAAACCCCAATAATTATTAGGCGCAAATTTTGTAGATGCATCAGAGCGAAGCAATACTTCGAACAAATACTTTCCGGAATAAGCGTAATTTAAACGACCAATATAAGACATTGTACCAGATTCACTACGTGTGAAGGTTACAACTTTTGTATCTCCAATAGCTGAGTTTGACTGGCCTGTTGTAAAATCATAAGGGTTAGAAACCATAGCATAAAGGTATTCACTCTCTGCTTCTGATTTTTCAATAGAGAAGAGTCCGCCTACATGATGCTTACCAAAGTCACGACTATAAGATGCAGTAAAGTTAATCTGATAGTTATCAGTTCTGGTCATACTACGGTTTAACTGACTTGGATCACCATTAGCAATAGTTTGCTTAAGCAAATTACTTTCTGTTAAATATGAATTATAATCGCCATCGCCAACCGGAGTATATAAATGACTACCGCTACCTGTACGGTTTACCATGTTATAAATATCATAGGTTGAACCGAATTGATTAGTCTTATCAGAATTGATACTCTTTGCATAAGACAAACGTAATTTCAAACCATTTAATATTTTATTCCAGCCGAAGTCGTATTCTACATTACCGTTTACAGTAAGGTTAGAGTTCATTGAGCGACTATAATCTCCATTGTTTTGCATCAAAGAATAAGAATATTCCTGATCATCATTTTGTTGAGTATTGCTTATACCATAAGCTGAAATAGCATAGCCACCAACAGTTTCAGGGATATAGCGAGGACGAGTAAGCAACAAAGTATAGTCTTTTTCACTGCTTGAACCACCTACTTTTATATAAGGAGTATTTTTCTTTCCATAGTCTCCCGAAACAGACATACCAGCCTTTAACCATTTACTAACACTAACATCGACACCAGCACGGTAATTCCAACGATTATAATCCAGATTACCTAAATTGGCATTTTGATCAAAATAAGAGATACCAGCAAAATAGTTAGCTTTATCTGTAGCACCACTTAAATTAACGCTATGTTTTGCAGTTGTTGCTACCTTCCAGTATTTATCGAGCAAATCATAATTCAGACCCTTCATTGCTTCTAGTTCGTCAGCTTGATAAAGACCTGTTTTACGGTTCAAATCTGTTTTAGTTGGGTCAGCATCAGCTACAGCGTTATAAAGACGACCGTAATTGTAAGCACTCAACATTTTAGGACGAGCAACTTCATCGGCAAAACCAAATGTTCCTGAATAAGAAATACTTGGAGTGCCCATTTTTCCTTTTTTAGTTGTAACAAGGATAACACCATTTGCAGCACGAGCTCCATAAACAGCAGCCGATGCATCTTTCAATACAGAAATACTTTCTACTTCTGAAGGATCTAAATTGTTGAACGCTTCAGCTCCAAGATTTTGTGTAGAATTACCTACCTTAACATCGTTTGGATAAATATAGCCATCGATAACAAACAATGGTTGTTGAGACTCACTACCAACTACTGATAAAGAATTGGTATCACGAACATGGATTGTAGCATTTTCACCCGGACGAGACATTCCGCCGCTAACACTAACACCATTAATCAATCCACTCAATGTGCTAGCTAAACCACCTGCAGATAAATCTTTAATTTCATCCATAGGCACCGTTGCAATAGATCCTGTAAGATGGGCTTTCTTTTGAGCGCCATAACCAACAACAACAACTTCTTCCAAAGTTGTTTCATCTTGCTTCATAGCTATTTTACCACCAGTCGTAACCTGACTTTTGTAACCGATAAAAGAAACGGTAACTTTAGCATCTTTAGGTACTGACAAAGTATACTCTCCATTAAGGTCCGTTACTGTAGCTTTTGATGTTGCACCTTTCGCGGTAACAGAAGCACCAATGATAGGCTCTCCGTTTTCATCAACGACAGTTCCCTTTATTGTTTTGTCTTGAGCAAGAGCCGGCATAGCAAAAATTGCCATCACTAAACTCAGACATAAACTGATTATATATTTTCTTTTCATATTAATTCTTCTTAGTTTGCTTATAAATGATTATTCCGTAGGCAGCCAACGTGGATCACCACATCTTGCAGTTTGATGATCTGCACTTGTTACAGTAAAGACACCATTCGCTGCATCAGTGAAAGTAGGCTCTGATTGAATTGCAGTATTGCTCTTATCATAAGTAAGTTCAGCGGTAGAGAATACTCCATTATACCAATATGAGTTTTTACTGAAAGTTGTAATCATACCTGTACCACCTCCCAAGAAACGACGGCAAACTTCACCTGAGCCACAGTTATAGAAAATATTTTGTGCCAGATTAAAATAAACCTTATTACTTCTCATGCTATTGTAGTTACCCATTTGTCCCTTATTAGCAATATTGTAGAAAGTATTGTTATAGAAGTTCAGGCTTCCGGAAATAAAGCCCGGTCTATCAGGACGTGCAGAGCTACCATACTGAATAAAATATTTATTTCCTGTAGCACTAAGATCATAAAAAGTTGAATTTTGAGCTGTAAAATCAATAATAGCTCCATCCCCTTTATTTATGTAGATATATGCTGTTGATGTTTGAGCCGAATTACATTGGAATACATCATTCTTCATAAGGAATGTCTTCACACAATATTTCTTCTGATTATTGTAGAAAATATAACCTTTAACACCTGTAACCTTACAAGATTGAACAACAATAGGATCTGTTATAATATAGTAACTACCTGTACCAAGAATAGCACTATTAGGAGTAGCACTCAAAGACAAGAACGAAGCATCTGCTGCAAGACCATCTTGTGCACTACAATCGAAGTCAATAAACTTAATTTTCAAACCTGCAGAAGTACAAAGTCTTGCTGCCGCACCATAAGTAACCTTAGGATGATTGATTTTATCTCCACGGAATGTAACCTTATGATTTCCGAAATCAACAACCCCCGACATGGTATAAGTACCTCCAACTTCTAAATTATAAGCCAGTTCATTAGCACTATCAGGAATAGGATTGTTTGCAAAATATGCTGTTATATCAGAACCGTTAGGAATTGTTGCATAAGTTGGTAACAATGTAGAATAAGAAACTTCAGTTGAAGCCTGAGCATCACTATTATTATATTTAGTATTGCCCATTGTCTTAATAACAACCTTATACTTCGTATCTTCTTCTAATGCACGTGTTGCAGAACAACCATCTACAATCTCATTTTCTGTACCAACAGCAACCGGATTATTAGGATCATCAACAATATACAAAGAGAACTGATATCCACCAGCACCATACACCACCGGCCATTTAACAGCAACTTTAGCGCCATCGGCACTCGGTGTAATAACAACATCTTCTGCCTTAGGAGATTCGAGAGTAGTATTCACTACACCGGATGAAAACTTTTCATCGCTGTCGAATCCATCATTGGCACAAGATACAAAAAGAAAAATACCAAGGCCCAATGTAACCAAGGCATACATTTTTCTTCGAAAGAATAGCATAGTATTCTTTACAGAATAAACTTTTCTTTTTCTCATTGACAAAATTTTAAATTTAACATTAACAAATTATATTTCTTTTCTATTTCCAGTAATTTGTTCCATTTTTCTTTTTCGATTTATAGAACTAAGATTAATTATTCAAAGGTTTCATTTTGAAATATCTGTTTTAGATAATTAATATTCATCCCAAAATTTTTCTTCACGTTACGTGGATCATTCTTATCCCGGGATCTCTCAACAACAAGCCATCCGTTCCACCCCATCTTATCAAGGGTTTCTTTCACTTTATTCATATTCAATCTTTTATTGTATTGTAGTAAAACATCATCGGTGTCGGTACAATGTATCTGGCAAATACGATTTTTACCGAGTTTCTTAAGCTCTTTATACAAATTACGCCCTGCTACAAGCGGATTTTGAAAATTATAATAGATTTTTATAGCTGGTGAATTTATTTCCTTCAGAAGTTTAATATCTCCTTTGGCATCGAGAGATGTTTCAATTCCAATTATGACTCCTGCCTCCTGAGCCATATTTCCTACAACCTTTAAACGATTTACTAATTCTGAACGAATTTCGGGATTCTTTGTTAAATCACACCCAACTCCAAGTGGAAGAAAAGCTACTTTTGCTCCCATAGCAATCATAGTTTGAATACAATCCTGAGTTAGTTCTTTATAATTAGCCCTTTTCACAAACGACTGTGAATAAAAGCCTGACATTGCAATTGAAGGGATTTCCAGGTTATATTTGGCTGCTTCTTCTTTAAACAGTTTCTGAAAATGAACCTGTCTCAGTTTGTTATCGAATGAGTCACGATTTCCCAAACCGCCCATATCAACTTCAACGCCATCTCCATTTAGTTCTCTAACTAACTGGAATGAACCTAATTTTTGTCTCTTTAAAATCATCCAGTCACAGGCTGCAATCTTGTATCTGGATTTTTGTTTATCAGTTGAAGGCCTGTTTTCTCCTACCTTACTATAGATATTAAGAGATAGCAAGAGCACAAAGCAAAACAGGGCTATACGTCTGATAATAAGCCTATTTGTAAATTTCATATATCTGTTTATAGAGTTGGATTCAAAAAGATATTATTTTCACATCACTATATAGGACGCACCAACATATCATCTGTAATCACTAAAATAAAAAAAAAACAAAAATAATGTTCCACCTGCTACTTTTTCAGGTTAACTTATTGCTTATAAGTTAAATAACAAGTAGCAGATAAATTTGTTTTACGCTTTATCTGCTACTAAATTATTAGATCTGCCACTAATTAAGTAGTTAGCATGGGATCAGGTTTCTTATTTTTTTAATTACTATTAAAAAGTTTAATTTAGTTTTATCAATTTTTATTTTCGATGTACATCTAAGCATTATTTTGATATACATCTAAATATAGCTTTGATATACATCAAACACTCCTTATGATGTACATCAAATTAAAAATTACAGGCGAATAGTTTATAAATTATAAAGCAGAGCCACAAAAAATTAAATGCAGGTGCAAAAATACATAGAAACAATTGAATTTACACAAAAACAAAAAGTGGAAATACCTACCTAAGGCACTTCCACTTAAATTCTCTCAAAAAATAAATCTACTATCTTCTTCTGGTTAAGGTTTACGACCAAAATCTTTAAGCAATTCCCTATGGAAACGCATTTCAGCTCCTTGAACTTTAAAAATCTTTTCGCAGGAAAGAATTCCTTTAAATCTATAAAAATATGCTTTTTCCAATTTATCGGAAGCAATACGGGCATTCAAAACATTGGTTATAATGGCTTCATACTCTGCTTCAGTCATTTTTTCCTTTTTTCCTCTTTTTATCTGAGACCATGCTCTATCATTCAATGCTTTTTTCTTGTCCTGCAACTCAAAATATATCGGGAAGAATTTTGCAGCTTCATCTTGCGTCAACTCAGCTTTATCCGTTATAAAAGCCACTTGCTTCTGACGAAACTCTTCCGGAGACATCTTTGGCCTATGGCCATCTTGTGCAAAGGCTCCTAATATTCCAATACAAGAAACCATTAACACTAAAAATAATCTTTTCATATCCATTCTCTATTTATAGCAGCCTCTATTCAGCTTCCGTTAAACTTTCATATAAGGAATAATCATCCATCATTGAATGATCAATCATTGTTTCCACGTATCGATCTGTTACGATTTCTGTTTCAGCACGTTTCGACGTTTCTGAAGATTCATTTCCTGATGTTAAATTCAGCATTAAACGAACACCTAACAGCATTCCTGTAAAAACTGCCGTCATATAGAACCATGGCTTAACTCTACTCCACCTCGTGATGTGATGTTTTACAATAGGCTGATCTACCTTCTCAGGCAGTTGCTCCATAATGTTCTCTTTGAAGTGATCAAAGTAGCCATCGGGGACGGTAAACGGGTTACCGGTGCCGCACTTTCTCAATATTTCATCTTCTTCTTTCATATCTTATCTCTCCTTCTCTATATTTCTTAGACTCTATGTAACACAAAAGGTTTAAAAAGAATCTTTTAAAAAACTTTCTATTTTCTTCACCGCATGATGATATGAAGCCTTTAACGCCCCAACAGAGGTGCCAAATACATCGGACATATCTTCATATTTCATTTCCTGAAAATATTTCAGGTTAAATACCATTCGCTGCTTTTCTGGCAAAGTGAGCAGCGCCTTCTGCAACAACACCTGCGCTTCATCTCCCGAAAAGTAAGGGTCTCCTTCCAATGTGCTCACTGCATCGGCCTCCGGTTCGTCAATAGACACCATTGATGATGCCCTCTGTTTATTCAGAAAAGTAAGGCATTCATTTAGTGCTATGCGATACAGCCAGGTCGAGAGTTTTGATTCGGCCCGAAAATAATCTATATTAGTCCAGGCTTTAATAAAAGTATTCTGCAACAAGTCATTCGCATCTTCGTGAGAGAGCACCATTCGCCGGATTTGCCAGTAAAGTTGCTCACTGTATTGTGCTACAATTCTGGAGAATGCCTCTTTTTGAGTATCCTCGTTCTGAAGCAGCAACAACACTTCTTTCTCATTATAAGATGGAGTCATATTCTTTTCTATTATATTTTTCTTAGCTCCTTCAATAAAGGTCTGTCAAATTTATAAATATCATCGCAATAATTCAGTATGCCATCTTTAGACATAACTATGGTATAATAATCTAAGAAAAGCGGAACTGTTTCCGGAAAACTAAAAGCTTTCATAGGCTTGTATTCGGGCAATTCCAATAATTCCTTCCCTTGCTTTGTTTTAGGAGGAACATCAATTGCAATTCTTATTTTATCCATCACCTTTTCGTCTTTCTTCTTTAAAAGAAAAAAAGCAAAATCCAGAGGCTTCTCAAGTCGCACACAACCATGGCTCAGCGCTCTGTTAGCTTTCATAAAAGCCCAGCGCGAAGGTGTATCGTGCAGATAAACGGCAAAAGCATTTGGAAAACGAAATATAAGTCTTCCTAATGAGTTACCTTCTCCTTTTTCCTGCTTAACACTAAATGGTATTACTTCGTTTTCATAACTAGTCCATTTAACAGAAAGCGGATTAACTTCATTTCCTTCCTTATCGTAAACCTTCATCTGATGCTTTTCAAAATAAGCAGGATCTGCAAGGAATGATGGTATAATTTCTTTGCGGATAATTGATTGAGGCACATTCCAGTAAGGATTCATCTGCATATAGACAATTTTACTTGCCAAAAGAGGAGTCCTATTTTCATAAGTACCGCAACAGACCTTCATTTCCAATAAAGAATCAACTCTTTCATCCACAGCCTTTAGAGTAAAATTCGCAATATTTACTTCAACGTATTTAGACCCTTTAATCATTCTCTTTTGCCATCTTGCACGCTCCATATTTACCGCTAAGATGTTTTTGTAATAGCTCAATGGTCGGTTCAGCATTCCAATAGTATAACTACCAATAGTATTGCTTACAGGCATATTATTACTTCTTCGGAATTCATTGACTGCATTCAACAAATCGGATGATAAAGAAGAATAAATACTTTCGGCGTGCTCAATCCGCGATAGATATCCCAAATTCATAAGCCGCTCTGCAATCAAAGGTACCACTTCATTAACATCTCCCTCTTTCAGAATCACCTTTCCAATACCCGGTATCTCTTTGAAAGATTTGCTTTTTTGAGCAGCCAATCTAACATATTCCTTCTGTAAACGGGAATAAAAAGGATCTTTTGGCTGAACCGTGAGCATAAAAGAATTCAAATCTCCTTTTACTGCATCTAAAGCATTATTCACAAATTTCCTGTCATACCTCTTCAAAGGAATGGAATAATAAACTTTCATCTTTGGCGGAGCCAGCGAATCTCTTACTTCTCCAGGTTTAAGTTCTGCTTCATCAATATTATTAAGTACCCTACCCGGACTAACAAAACCATAACTCATTCCACATACATAACGAAGATATGCAGCAGATAAATCATACTCCAGTTCAGCAAGCAGCTTGTTTATGTTATCTGTCTTCTTAATTTCCAAAGAACGCAATTTCCTGAAACGGGCTTTTATTTTAGACACAGAAAACTTTTCAGGGTTTAATCCATGTAGCCTGGAATTTTCCAACCAATAGAGTAATTGTTCTATCCGTGTCCAATTTCCATAGGAAGTAAGCCATAAAGAGGAACCCTCTTTTGCATAATAATGATACAAAGCCGAATCTTTAACTGAATGAACACTTCTTTCTACGCAAAGTTTCAATAATCTTTTATGTACATTCTCTCCATCTATAATAAAACGTGGATCACTCATCTTTTGAAAATACGATAAGTTTAAGTAATCCAAAGAATCGGATTTATCAAGATTACAACCGCACATAATCAGCATAAAGAAAGATATAGAAAGAAACAGGCGTTTTGTCATATTTATTATTCGTTCATCTTTTTTTAATTCATTACTGCAGACAAAGATATAGTTTTTACGGAAATAAAAACGAAAAATAACACATCTGTTAAAAGATCACCCACAAAAGCAGAGCTGATGTGGGTGAATATAAAAAGAAGATACTATAAAATCTAACTTATTGTTTTATGTTTAAAAATTCTAAAGATTAACTTTAAATTATAGAATAACTTTTGCAACCTTACTGCCAACTTTAACAATAAGTAATTGCTTAAGAGGAAGGTTTGCCAATTCATTCATACCATCAGTTGCTGATGATACGGAAAGAACTTGTCCTAACGAATTAGTAACAACAATTTTTTGGCCACTCCTTGCCGGAACATATATTTTTTCATTATTAGCATATATATTATTAACAGCTTTTTCAGAATTAATTCCAGTTGAACTGTTTTTTACCAGACTAATATTATCAATGTAACCAACAAAAGTTTTATAATAACGAATTTCCAACTGCAATGTACCAGCCAATTTAACATCTAAAGTTGTTTCATTTGTCAGCCACGTTCCGGCTGTTGATGTATCAATATAGCCAGAAGTTGTACCACCATTGGTTTGTAGCTGAGTAGAGACTGCAGAATAATCTGTATTTGTAACCTGAGTTCCTGATGGATCATTCATATACCCCCAATGTCTTAGTACACTTGTTGTACCTGAAGTTGGATCAACATAATACTTAAAAGAGAAAGTGTACTTTCCTACCTCAACAGGAACTTTAGTGGTATAAACAATTTTACCAGTGCCGCTAGTGCCAGCATGATTAATTTTCAAGGAACTATTTCCTTCAGATTTAATGGAAGATTCCTGAGTAATAGTAGAACCCGAAACCACAGTTAATGTATAACCAGTAGGAGCTCCATCAACCCATTCTTCGAAGCCAGGATTTGTCGTAATCAGATTTTGCGCATTCAACGATGCTGTTCCAAAAAAGCCAACTGCAACAGCCAACATAAAACCATTAATAAGAGTAATTTTTTTCATAAGCCTATAAGATTTATTCAACAATAAAGTTAGAAAATTCTATTTTATGGCTACCTTTCGGGCTATATTCTCTATTTTGAGAATATACCAACCTTTGGGGAGATTTAGAGTAATTACCTTATCTACTGAATCTATTTTTATAGAAGTTACTTTCATTCCTAAAACATTATAAACTTCAAGAACAGATCCAGGCGCAGCATTTTGTACACGGACATTATTTCCGGTAACAGTTAAAGTAACAGAAGTCTGCTCATTATCAATGGGTAGAGATTTTCGGCCTTCCTGAGCATAAACAACAGGGAAAGACAGAAAAGAGAAGATTATTAAAAAACACAGAACTATTCTCTTCATCTGTAAGCTTCATTTTACTTTATGAAACAAATGTAAACAATCCGATTTTCTTATACAAATATTCTGGTTTAAACCTCTAAATATTTATATACAAACCTTCTTTAGCAAGCTGACATACCGGAAATATTTCCTTTGCTTCCTGCAAAAAGATTAAATCATCCTCATATCGGGCAGAAAAATGTCCTAACAACAATTTTTTAACATTAGCAGTAAGAGCAATCTGTGCAGCCTGTCGAGCTGTAGTGTGATATGTTTCTTTAGCCCTGGGCAGTTCCGCCTGAGTAAAAGTGGCCTCATGAAACAAGAGATCAACACCTTGAATCTGGTCTACTATCTTTTCATTATAAATAGTATCTGAACAATATGCATATCTACGGGGAGGTGTTGCAGGAATAGTAAGACGACTATTAGGAACAACTTCTCCTTCAGGAGTTATAAAATCCTCGCCATTCTTTATACGATTCATCAGAGAAACAGGAACCTGATAAAAATCAATCATATCACGAATAATATGATTCCTTTCGGCTTTCTCCTCAAAAAGGAAACCACAGCAAGGAACACGATGCTTTAGAGGTATAGTAGTTACCGTTAACGAGCGGTCCTCGTAAATTAATTCTGGCTTTTTAGTACCAAAGGGGATTAATGTTACTTTATATGGAAGATGCTGACAAAAGTAATCAAGCACCGGATCGAGATACTTACTCATATCCTTATGCGCATGAATACATAGTTCTGCTGTACGACCCAGCATTCCAAATGTAGAGATAAGACCCGGTAATCCAAAACAATGATCACCATGAAGATGAGAGATAAAAATATGATTCAGACGTGAAAACTTAAGTTTAGATCTGCGAAATTGCATTTGCGTACCTTCGCCACAGTCTATCATAAAGAGCTTGTCTCTCAGGTTTACAACTTGAGAAGTAGGAAAATGACGCGTGGTAGGCAAAGCAGAGCCACATCCCAGAATGTGTACATCAAATTTTTCCATACTACTTGTTTGAAACGAAAGGGGCTACCGAAAACGGCAACCCCTTCAGATTTTATTTATAACTAATTAATTAGTCTTTATCAGCTTCCATTTGTTCCTTCAATGCAGCTAATGCATCGATATCACCTAATGTAGTAGAAGCAGCCTGATTTGTTACTGCAGGAGCAGCTTCTTCTTTTTTGCTAGTAGTTTTCTTTGAAGCAGCTTTCTTTTCTGCTTTTTCTTCTGCCTTTGCAGCATCTTCGAAAATACGGCTGTGAGAAAGAATGATTCTCTTAGCATCTTTATTGAATTCGATTACTTTGAACTCTAGTTTTTCGTCTAACTGAGCTTGTGAACCGTCTTCTTTTACAAGATGTTTTGGAGTAGCAAAACCTTCAACACCATAAGGAAGAGCAACTACTGAACCTTTATCAAGCATTTCGATAATAGTTCCTTCGTGTACTGAACCTACTGTAAATACAGTTTCGAATACATCCCAAGGATTTTCTTCCAATTGTTTGTGGCCTAAGCTCAAACGACGGTTTTCCTTGTCTATTTCAAGAACCTGAACGTCGATATCTGCACCAATTGAAGTAAATTCAGATGGGTGTTTAACTTTCTTAGTCCAAGAAAGATCAGAAATGTGGATCAATCCATCAACACCTTCTTCGATTTCTACGAATACACCGAAGTTAGTGAAGTTACGAACTTTAGCAACATGTTTGCTACCTACAGGATATTTATCTGCGATAGTTTCCCATGGATCTTGTTTCAATTGTTTGATACCCAAAGACATCTTACGTTCGTCACGGTCAAGTGTAAGAACAACAGCTTCAACTGTGTCACCTACCTTCATAAAGTCTTGAGCGCTACGTAAGTGTTGAGACCAAGACATTTCAGAAACGTGGATCAAACCTTCAACGCCTGGAGCGATTTCGATAAATGCACCGTAATCAGCCATAACAACTACTTTACCTTCTACCTTGTCACCTACTTTCAGTTCAGCTGAAAGAGCATCCCAAGGATGAGGAGTAAGTTGTTTCAAACCAAGAGCGATACGTTTCTTTTCGTTATCAAAGTCAAGGATAACAACGTTAAGTTTCTGATCCAATTCAACAACTTCTTTAGGATCGCTAACACGTCCCCAAGAAAGGTCTGTAATGTGGATCAAACCGTCTACGCCACCCAAGTCGATGAATACACCGTAAGATGTGATATTCTTAACAGTTCCTTCCAGAACTTGTCCTTTTTCAAGTTTACCGATAATTTCTTTCTTTTGTTGTTCAAGTTCAGCTTCGATAAGAGCTTTGTGAGAAACAACAACGTTTTTGAATTCCTGGTTGATTTTAACAACTTTGAATTCCATAGTTTTTCCAACGAATACATCGTAGTCGCGGATAGGCTTAACGTCAATCTGAGAACCTGGCAAGAATGCTTCGATTCCAAATACGTCAACAATCATACCACCCTTAGTGCGGCATTTGATAAAGCCCTTAACAATTTCTTCAGTCTCAAGAGCTGCATTAACACGATCCCATGAACGAGCAGCACGAGCTTTTTTGTGTGAAAGGATTAACTGACCTTTCTTGTCTTCCTGATTTTCGATGTAAACTTCTACTTTATCACCGACTGTTAATTCAGGATTGTAACGGAATTCATTCAAAGGAATGATACCATCTGATTTGTAACCAATGTTAACAACAACTTCGCGTTTGTTCATTGAGATTACAGTTCCGTCAACTACCTCACGGTCGCTAACTTTGTTAAGCGTACTATCGTAAGCTTTTTCTAGTTCTTCTTGGCTAGCACCAACAAAGGTTTCACCGTTTTCATACGCATCCCAGTTGAAGTCTTCAACAGGAGCAACGTTCTTTAAATTTTCCATTAATAATTTTGTTTAAATACCTTTAATTAAGTAAGACATTATAATTGACTATATAAATCCGGCGCAAAGATAAATGTTTTCTCGTAAACAAAAAAAGAATTTAGAGATTATTTCTTATATCCCTTAGCCATAATTCATTCATTATCATGGATAAATAGAATCTCTACTCAAAAATTTCAGTTCTCCATTTTCAGAAGAACTCTTTCTATTGCATCTTTAAAAGCCGATTTTGGCATTGCCCCCTGTGCCATCTGAGGAGAACCATACATCGGCACAAACAGCAAAGAAGGTATACTACGAATTCCAAATACAGAAGCAAGCTCTTCCTCCTCTTCTGTATTTACTTTATATATATAGATCTTCCCCGAATATTCCACAGCCAGTTCTTCAAGAATTGGAGCTATGACTTTGCACGGCCCACACCATGAAGCATAAAAATCAATTATGGCTGGTTTATCACCCAGATATTTCCATTCATCAGGACTTTCATTATAATCAGCCACCTTTATAAGAAATTCATCTTTTGTTATAGGTATTGTTTTCATAAAATTATCCTTCTAAATAATTAAACTCTTTTTTCACGCAAGCTGCATTAAATAAATAGAATAGTATGAATACTGTAATAAGTCGTTAATTTAGTTCAATTTAAACATTAAGCCACACAAAAAGAAAACACCTAATATTCTTAACAATATAAAAAGCTATTTTGTTTTCTAGCTTAAAGCCACTATTTGTTAATTAACAAAACATATAAAGAAAACAAAAGTCCTATCAAAAAAAATAAATTCCCGTATAATATTAAACAAATAACAATAAAAAAGTATCAATAAAATATTAAGTATAAAAAAATATCATATATTTGCAAAAAAATAACGTACAACAACATTTACATATTGAAATAGAGATATAATTAAAAACAATTATTCAACAACAGTCCAATTAAAACAACCAATTCAATGGTATTACAAGAGTTATAAACAATCTACAACATAAACAGCAATAACACATAATAATACCTTCTTATCATTCTTATTTAAACTGTATTATAGAAAATAGCAGATACATATTATAAACTAAAATAACAATATTATGAAAGAAAGCTCAACTACATTATCTAAAAAAAAGATTTCTATTTTTCTAACATTAATCTTTTTATTTCAAATCTTCTACATTCAGCCAGTGCAGGCATCAAACATTTTATCATCAGAGGATAACGTTGAAGCTCGTATTTTAACAGAAGAAAATAGCTCTCTAACAAACGCCAACAACAAGAATGACAAAATCACTCTACCAGCCAACACACCTATTTCATTAAAAGTAGAAAATTCAATTAGTACTAGAACAGCAAAAGTTGGAGAAATCGTTACCCTTAGGGTTGCTTATAATGTGATGAAGGAAGGGCAAATTGCAATCCCTGCAGGTTCAATTGCAAAAGCTCAAATTTCTTATCTAAAAAAACCAAAAATATTTGGCAAGGCAGGCGAAATTAGAATGACCGTTGAATCACTTATCATGCCCAATGGTAATGATATTAAGATATCAGCAAATGAACTAAACAACCAAGGGGATTCAAAAGCAGCTGTCGCATGGGTCTGTTTTGGTGTTTCGTTAATTATTTTATGGCCATTAATCTTCGTTCCATTTTTAATCAAAGGAAAAGATGCAGAAATTAATGCAAACACAACAGTAGAAGCATTTACCACAAGCGATGTTTTATTATAAGAATCATTTCAACAATATATAATAAATGATTAAAAAATAGCACATATTGAATAGAAGAAAGGGAATGATTTAAGATCATTCCCTTTCTTCTATTCATCAACCAGCAATCTAATCAGAATCTCTTTGTATAAATGTGGCAATATGGCTCAGTTCCTCTAAGCTCATAATGATTCTGATGATACTCCTCGGCCTTCCAAAAAGTAGTGGCAGGAGTTACCTTTGTTACAACATGATAACCTTTTTCTGTAAGTACACCTATTAATTTTTCAGCGATTTCTTTCTGTTCTTGAGTTGTATAAAATATCTCGGAGCGATATTGATCACCAAGATCGGGTCCCTGGCCATCTTCTTGTTCCGGGTCATGAATCTCAAAAAACAATTTAGCTAATTCTTCATAAGAAGATTTTGAAGGATCAAAAACTATTCGAACAGCTTCAGCATGGCCGGTATCGTGACGGCACACTTCTTCATACGAAGGATTTTCTTTCTTTCCGCCAATATATCCAGATTCCACAATAAGAGTTCCGGGAGCAGTTTTCATTAAATGTTCAACGCCCCAAAAGCATCCACCAGCAAATATTGCAACTTCAGTTTCTCCATCCAGAACTGCATTTTTATCATTTATTTCCATATTATTTTTTTTATTTTTACCGTAGCAAATATACATAATTATTAATAAAAACATTCAAAAGAAATATTAATAAACAAACAAACCTTCATCATATTTTATATCTTTGTTTTGCATTCATTTCATCTATATAAACTAAAAAACTCCAAAATGAAGATAACCTATATTTATCATAGCTGTTTTGCATTAGAGTTCAATGAGTTCAACGTTATAATAGATTATTACGAGGATACATCTAAGTCTCAGGAGAACGGCTATATACACTCATATTTACTTCGCCAACCACAAAAACTTTATGTCCTTTCATCACATTCACACGCCGATCATTTCAATTCTGAAGTTCTTAACTGGAAGTTACAAAAAAGCAATATTCAGTACATCTTCTCGAAAGATATTCTTGATGCCGGATTGGCTAACAAAGAAGATGCATTATATCTTGATAAACTTGATAGTTATAAAGATGAATATTTTAATATAAAAGCCTATGGCTCTACTGATATTGGAATTTCTTTCCTGATTCAAACTTCAGAAAAGAAAATCTTTCACGCAGGCGATTTAAACAATTGGCATTGGAATGAAGAATGCTCAGTTGAAGAAGCACAGGAATATGAAAATAATTATCTGATAGAATTAGAACTATTAGCAAAAGACTTAACTCATTTAAATCTTGTATTTTTCCCAATCGATCCTCGCCTTGGAAAGGATTATATGAAAGGAGCTGAACAATTTATCAACCGTATACCAACTGATATTTTAGCTCCCATGCATTTTGACGAAGCCTATAATAAAGCTGCAGCTTTTGCTTCTTATGCAGAAACAAAAAAGTGCAAATCCATAAAATGGGCAAACAAAGGGGACAACATCACATTATAACCTCACAAAAACAAGTAAATAATAACATATAATAAAAGAAATAGCATTATGGAAATAAAAAGCAGATTCGATCATTTCAATTTCAATGTACTTAATCTTGAGAAAAGCATTGAGTTTTATGCCAAAGCTCTTGGATTAAAAGAAGCCAAACGTAAAGTTGCCAGTGATAGTTCGTTTATTTTAGTATATCTAACAGACGAAACCACAAGTTTTAGTCTGGAATTAACCTGGTTAAGAGACCGCAAAGAACCTTACAATTTAGGTGATAACGAAATTCATCTCTGCATGCGTGTTCCAGGAAATTATGATAAGGTTAGAGAATTTCACAAAGAAATGGGATGCGTTTGCTACGAGAATACTGATATGGGATTATACTTTATAAACGATCCTGATGGTTATTGGATTGAAATTCTACCTTTAAAGTAATACTTACCCACAATATACATCTGTAAGTCTATAATTTAAATACACTTACAGATGTTATTCCAACGTCTTCTGAAAAAATATCCCTTCATGGTTTATCCAAGAGAACACCAGTCAAACGCTCATATTATTAATAATAAGCTTATCAGCAAATTTAAATAATAACAATTCAATCTGCATTTAGTTAGAATTAGTAAATATTTAAATAAAAAACCATTTATATAATAAAAAAATAAGTATCTTTGTTCGAGATGAAATAAAATATAAATAGAAGGATTCACACTTTTATATCCGAAATACATTTAAATATGAACAAGAACTTTTTGGCTGAGTTAGAAAAAGGTAGCAAGAATGCCCTTATCAAAAAGAAAATTATAAATTACTACATATCTCATGGAAATTCTACCATCACAGATCTCTCTAAAGAAGTTGATCTAAGTGTGCCTACTGTCACTAAGTTTATTAGTGAAATGTGCGAAGAAGGATTTATCAATGATTACGGAAAACTGGAAACCAGCGGTGGACGTCACCCTAATTTATATGGATTGAATCCTAAATCAGGATACTTTATCGGAGTTGATATCAATCAATACGATATTAATATTGGTCTGATAAACTTCAAAGGAGATATCGTAGAATTAAAGATGAACATTCCGTACACTTTAGAGAACACGATAGAATCACTGAACAATCTTTGTCTGTTAGTTCTGAATTTCATTAAAAAGCTTTCTATTGAAAAAGATAAAATACTCAATATAGATGTAAATATTTCGGGACGTGTTAATCCTGAATCCGGATATAGTTACAGCATGTTTTACTTTGAAGAACGCCCTCTAGCTGAGATCCTTTCAGAAAAACTTTCATGCCGAGTAACTATTGACAACGATACTCGTGCCATGACTTATGGTGAATATATGGTTGGTGGAGTAACCAATGAAAAAAATATTATTTTCGTAAACATCAGCTGGGGTCTCGGTATTGGAATTATAATTGATGGAAAAGTATACACTGGTAAATCTGGTTTCTCTGGAGAATTTGGACATATCAGCACATACGATAACGAAATTATATGCCATTGTGGTAAAAAAGGTTGTCTGGAAACAGAAGCATCCGGTTCTGCAATGCACAGAATGTTAATAGAAAGAGTAAAAGGAGGTGCCAGTTCTATTTTATCAGAGAGGGTATTAAATAATAAAACTGTAACTCTGGACGATATTCTCGATGCTGTAAGAAAAGAAGATATACTTTGCATTGATATCGTAGAAGAAGTTGGCCAAAAATTAGGAAAACAAATTGCCGGTTTAATTAATATCTTTAATCCGGAAATGGTTATTATTGGGGGAACAGTGTCTATTACAGGCGATTATATTACCCAGCCTATAAAAACTGCAATCCGTAAGTATTCTCTTAATTTAGTCAATAAAGATTCTACAATTATCACATCCAAGCTCAAAGAAAAAGCTGGCATTATTGGAGCATGCATGATAGCACGTAGCCGAATGTTCGAGAACTAAATATTTTGATTCCAAAAATGTATTATGTATTTTTGCAGCAATTATACATAAATACATTATGGAATTTACAGAAGATATTAAGGAAGCGTGCCGCATAATGAATGAAGGTGGGATAATTCTTTACCCCACAGATACTATCTGGGGAATTGGATGTGATGCAACCAATTCTGAAGCTGTTCACAAAGTTTACGAAATTAAAAAGCGTATTGATAGTAAGGCACTTATTGTATTGGTAGATTCGTCCGTAAAAGTCGATTTTTACGTAAGTGATGTTCCCCAAGTGGCATGGGATTTAATTGAATTGGCAGACAAACCCCTGACCATAATTTATGATGGAGCCAGGAACATGGCCACGAATTTATTGGCAGAAGATGGAAGTGTGGGCATTCGTGTAACAAATGAACAATTCTCACGCCAATTATGTCAACGATTCCGTAAAGCAATTGTTTCTACTTCAGCAAATATCAGCGGACAACCATCTCCCGCAAATTTTAGCGAAATAAGCGAAGAGATAAAATCAGCGGTAGACTATATTGTTAAGTTTAAACAGGATGATCTTTCTCCTGCTAAACCATCTAGTATTATTAAGTTAGGAAAAGGAGGAGTCATAAAGGTGATTCGGGAATAATAAGGGAACATATTAATGAAAGTAAGTCAAAGGAAACAGCTCATTAAATATCTTCTTGGAGATTATATTGCAGCAAATGTGATCTGGTTTCTTGCGAATATTTACCGATATTACAATATTGCCTCTTCACTAGGATTTGATGATTTTGCTTCTTACCAGTTCTCTGGAAAGGTATTAACCGGACAGATTATTATACCTTTCTTTTGGCTATTGCTTTACTATTTATCGGGATATTACAACTCCCCGATGAGAAAATCCAGATTACTGGAACTCAATAAGACACTGGTATCTGTCGAAATAGGAGTATTAATAGTATTTTTCGTGATATTGGTAGACGACTTGCCAAGGGATTATCACGTCTATTACCAATTACTGGCAATCCTTTTCTTCGGACAATTTATCCTCACTTATAGCATAAGAGCATTAATAACCCAAAAACTAACAACCCAAATACACAACAGAATAATTGGATTCAATACGATTATAATAGGTGCCGGAGAACAAGCCCTTAAATTATATCAGGAGCTTAATGCTCAGCCACAATCTATTGGTTATAAAGTTGTTGGATTTATAAGTCTTGAAGAAGAACCTTGTCTTATCAAAGATCAGCCTGTTGAAAGACTGGAAAATATTGAAGAGTTTATTCAGAGAAAAGATGTAGAAGAGATAATAGTTGCACCCAATTTCACTGACGAGAAAGCATTCTTTGAACTGCTAAACAGTCTTTATAGATTGAATCTCCCTATCAAAGTTATTGCCGGAGAAAAGAATGTACTTTCACGAAGTGTAAAGATGTCCTCCATATATGCAACTCCAATGGTTGAAATAACCCGGGATAACATGTCTGAAGGAGCAAAAAATATAAAAGATATTTTCGACAAAATAATATCAGTACTTGCCCTATTCTTTTTTTCTCCTTTATTTGCGTGGATAGCGTGGAAAATAAAAAAGAATTCACCAGGAGCTGCTTTTTATAAGCAGGAAAGACTTGGTTACAGAGGCAAACCATTTACAATGTATAAGTTCAGAACCATGAAGATGGATGCCGAAAAAGAAATCCCGCTACTATCTGATCTGAATGATGACAGAATAACCAAATTTGGAAAGATATTGAGAAAATATCGCCTGGACGAATTGCCACAATTCTGGAATGTACTGAAGGGAGAAATGTCATTGGTAGGTCCACGACCCGAAAGAAAATTTTTCGTAGATCAGATTGTTTGTAAGGCGCCTTATTATTACCAGACATTATCAGTAAAACCAGGTATCACATCCTGGGGGATGGTAAAATACGGATATGCAAATACAGTAGACAAGATGATTGAACGTTTACAATACGATTTAATATATCTGGAAAACAGATCGCTAGCCATAGACATAAAAATATTAATATATACGATTAGAACAATACTTACCGGAAAAGGTATGTAACATAAAGATATGAAAACCGAAAAAACAAGTTTATTTCAGCAGTTTATATTTTGGCGTGAAAAGAATATAAAGGAAAAACACTTTATACTTATTCTCAGCTTCGTTGTAGGAGTTTGTACTGCCACTGCTGCAATAATTCTAAAAAGTCTGATTCACCTGATTCAAAACTTTCTGACCGACAATTTTAATGCCACAGAAGCCAACTACCTTTACTTAGTTTATCCGGTTGCTGGTATTCTGCTGACAGGATTATTTGTTCGCAATATAGTGAAAGATGATATCAGTCATGGTGTAACGAAGATTCTATATTCAATCTCGCGCAGACAAGGAAGAATAAGACGTCACAATATATGGTCTTCAACTATAGCTAGTGCTATCACCATCGGATGTGGTGGGTCTGTAGGAGCCGAAGCACCAATTGTACTTACCGGATCGGCCATTGGTTCCAATCTGGGAAGTGTTTTTAGAATGGAACAAAAAACACTGATGTTACTCATTGGCTGTGGAGCTGCTGGAGCAGTTGCAGGAATCTTCAAAGCCCCGATTGCAGGAGTAGTATTTACACTTGAAGTTCTGATGGTAGACCTAACAATGGCTTCACTCCTTCCCTTATTGATAACTTCCGTTACCGCTGCTACAGTATCTTATATTTTTATGGGAACAGAAGCAATGTTTAAGTTCAATCTCGATCAGGCTTTTGATATGAAGCGCATTCCTTATGTTATATTTTTGGGAATATTCTGTGGACTGGTATCTCTGTACTTTACCCGGGCCTCAAATTACATTGAGACTATTTTCGGAAAATTAGAAGGACCATACAGGAAACTTGCGCTAGGAGGAGTGATGCTAAGTATCCTGATCTTCCTTTTTCCAACTCTTTATGGTGAAGGATATGATACTATCAACCTGTTACTTAAGGGAACAGCTTCCGGAGAATGGCAGACTGTAATGAACAACTCACTATTTTACGGATACAATCATCTGTTATTAGTCTATTTATTCCTCATTATCGTATTTAAAGTTTTTGCATCAACAGCAACAAATGGTGGTGGTGGCTGTGGTGGTATCTTTGCACCAAGTTTATTCCTGGGATGTATTGCCGGATTTGTATTTTCTCATCTGTCAAACGAACTGGGATTCTTTATTGGTTTACCGGAAAAGAACTTTGCACTCATGGGAATGGCCGGAGTAATGGCCGGTGTAATGCATGCCCCTTTACTGGGAATATTCCTTATTGCCGAGCTAACCGGAGGATACGACCTGTTTCTTCCATTAATGATTTGCTCAGTGAGTTCTTATCTTACTATAATTATTTTTGAACCTCACAGTCTTTACTCTATGCGTCTTGCCAAAAAGGGGCAACTCATTACTCACCATAAAGACAAAGCGGTACTTACGTTAATGAAGATGGAGAATGTTATTGAAAATGATTTCCAACAAGTATCACCTGAAACCGACTTGGGAGAACTGGTTAAAGTAATCTCTCAGGCAAAAAGAAATTTATTCCCGGTTGTGGATAAACACGGAAAACTGCAAGGAGTTGTTTTACTTGACAATATACGAAATATCATGTTCCGACAAGAACTTTATCATCGGTACACTGCAAGTAAACTAATGAGTTCCATTCCTGCCAAATTATTCATTGATGATTCCATGGAACGAGTAATGAATACTTTTGATGATACACAATCCTGGAATCTTCCGGTTGTCGATGAAAAAGGAACATATATTGGTTTTGTCTCTAAATCGAAGATATTAAGTACATACAGACAACTTCTGGTTCACTTCTCCGAAGATTAAGCCACTGATAACTAGTGAGAAGAGACTCAAAAATCACACAATTAAAATCAAAGATTAATGGAAAAGAAAGACCTTAGAATAGTATATATGGGAACTCCCGATTTTGCTGTGGAGTCTCTTAAATGTCTTGTAGAAGGCGGATATAATGTAGTAGGTGTAATAACAATGCCCGATAAACCAGCAGGAAGAGGACATAAGCTGCAGTTTTCGCCCGTAAAGCAATATGCTTTAGATCAGAACCTTCCTTTGCTTCAACCAGAGCGATTAAAAGATGAAGAGTTTGTTGAAGCACTAAGAGCATGGAAAGCAGATCTGCAAATTGTAGTAGCTTTCCGCATGTTGCCCGAGGTTGTATGGGCAATGCCACGTTTCGGAACATTTAACCTGCATGCTTCACTCCTTCCGCAATATCGCGGAGCAGCTCCTATCAATTGGGCTGTGATTAATGGAGATACGGAAACGGGAATTACCACATTCTTCCTTCAGCATGAAATAGATACCGGAAACGTTATTCAGCAAGTCCACATTCCAATAGCCGACACGGATAACGTGGAAGTGGTTCACGATAAACTTATGGTACTTGGCGGAAAACTAGTAATTGAAACTGTTGATGCTATTCTTGAGAATCGGGTAAAGCCTATTCCGCAGGAAGAAATGGCTCAACCGGAAGAGTTACGCCCGGCACCTAAAATTTTTAAAGAGACTTGCCGCATTAGCTGGTCGGGAAATGTAAAGCAGATATATGACTTTATCCGCGGACTGTCTCCTTATCCGGCTGCATGGACAGAACTTCACAACGGACAAGAGTCTCCTCTTACATTAAAAGTGTTTGAGACAGAAAAAATAGAGAAAGCTCACTCGGATGTTCCGGGAACCATAAAAACAGATGGCAAAACTTATCTCCACGTTGCTGCAGGGAATGGATATCTTTCTATAAAATCTCTTCAGCTAGCCGGAAAAAAACGACTTGGCATTAACGAGTTTCTTCGCGGATTTAAAGTTTTGGATAATCTGAAGCTTCTGTAAACCAATTTATTACTCCGTATACAGATATACAAAAGTGCGTTAATGCGAAGAACATTAACGCACTTTTGTTTGTTTTTATTTTGTTGTTAGCAAAATAATATGTTTATTTGTATCAATTAACACTAATATCAATTAAAAAACGTAGCCTATCGATTAAACATTACTCTAATCCTAAATTAAGATGTAATGAAAAATTTGAAGAAGATGACCGATGAAGAATTGGTAATCTTATATTCAAAAGGAGAAAATCAAGCCTTTGATACACTCCTTAATCGATATCAGAATAGGCTATATTCTTATATTTACTTTATTGTAAAAAGTACCGAACTTGCGGAAGACATCTTTCAGGAGACTTTCGTGAAGGCTATTATGACCATTAAACAAGGAAGATATACGGAGAATGGGAAATTCCCTGCATGGCTTACACGTATAGCTCATAACCTGATCATTGACAATTACCGTCAGGAACGGAATGAGAATGTAATTTCGAACGATGACAGCGAAATTGATTTGCTGAATAACATGAAACTCTCTGAAGGAACCATTGAGATGGAAATCATCAATGAACAGATTCATGACGATGTGCGTCACCTCGTAAAGCAACTGCCAGATAATCAGCGGGAAGTGGTTTACATGCGCTTTTACCAGGACTTGAGTTTCAAAGAAATTGCAGATATTACAGGAGTAAGTATAAATACTGCTCTTGGAAGAATGCGTTACGCCATCCTTAACCTTCGCCGCATGGCCGAAGAGAAAGAAATGATTCTCACTCTCGATTAAAATATTTGTTTCATATGCATACTAAAGTTTTGTTTTCTACGTTTTTATAGAAAACAAAACAACAGTATGCCTATGAAATATAACATTACTCAACCAACCAATCAGCAGAAAAAAGATAAGCGGAATAATAAAGGTAAAAGCGAGTTAAAGCCCAGCTTGCAAACACTTACATTCCTGAAAATGTTTGCCCGTAATTATCACGTTGAACCATCAATGCCCGACGGTCTGCAAGGAATCATTCTTGGATAAATCACTAAACACAGTTTGTATTCTGTACAAAAGAATGAAATCTTTTGTACAGAAGATTGTTTTGTTTTATACAGAAGAACTCATTCTTTTGTACAAGACTTCGTTTACTATTCTATAAGTTTCTAAAAGAAGCCGGAATAAGAATTCTTAGTTCAATTATTTTATGTACTTTTGCATAAACAATTACACAGCTAGATAGTCATGAAACATAAAATATCCCCTTCACTGCTTGCTGCCAATTTTGCTAATCTGGCAGAAGATATTGAGATGATAAACCGAAGCGAAGCCGACTGGCTGCATCTTGATATTATGGATGGTGTATTTGTTCCTAATATTTCTTTTGGATTTCCAGTTATTAAAGCAGTAAGCAAACTCTGCAAGAAACCGCTTGATGTGCATTTAATGACCGTAAATCCCGAGAAGTTTATTCCGGAAGTTAAGGCTACAGGAGCAAAAATTATGAATGTGCACTACGAAGCCTGCCCACATCTTCACAGGGTAATTCAGCAGATTCGCGAAGCAGGGATGGAACCTGCAGTAACCATTAACCCGTCTACTCCGGTGTTTATGCTGAAAGATATCATTAAAGACGTATACATGGTTCTGATTATGAGCGTTAATCCCGGATATGGAGGCCAGAAATTCATAGAACATTCTTTGGACAAAGTAAAAGAACTCCGTATGTTGATTGATAAAACCGGATCTGATGCATTGATTGAAGTGGATGGCGGCGTAAATGAAAAGACAGCTCCCCTGTTGCTGGAAGCAGGTGCAGATGTATTGGTAGCAGGTAATGCTGTATTTGCAGCATATTCACCTGAAGATATGATTCACCAGCTCAAAGCATTGTAATCTCAACGTGCAGATGCCTTTACACCTGCACAAATATCCCTTTGTACGTTTTCTCGTTCCCCTGATACTCGGGATATATTTCAGCCATTCGTTTCTGCACGAAACAGAATGCAGCAAGATTGTTATGGGCATACTTTGCCTCGTGTGTGCATTTTCTTTTATTCTTTACCATGTTTTCAGGAAATACACGCACCGTTGGCTCACGGGAGTTTGCATATATCTGCTGCTCTTTACCGTTGGGGCAGCAATAACTGGACTGCATTTATCGTCCGTGCACCATCAATGGTCATCCGAAAAGTGCGTTTACAAAGCACAACTTACGGAAGATCCAAAAGAGAAAGAGCACAGCATACTTTGTCCGGTATCGGTAATTGCAAGTCAGGATTCTGCAGGCAGTCATTCAGTAGAAAAGAAGGTTCTACTTTACCTCACGAAAGATTCACTAAGCCAACAACTAAAGCGAGGAGACCAGCTACTGTTCTATGGTCAGGTAAACGCACCTCGCAATAATGGAAATCCCGAAGAGTTTGATTATGCTTCTTATCTGCTTCATCAGAATATAAGCGGAACAGCCTTTGCATATACCGGGAACTGGCAACTGAAAGGGCACGATCCGCACCGAACGTTGAAACAAACTGCACTTGATTACCGGAAACTATTACTGGAAAAAATAAAGCATCTGGGATTTTCGGGAGATGAATATACCGTTCTTTCGGCTTTAGTATTAGGTTATCAGGATGAATTAAGCGAAGATATACGTGAAAGCTATTCCATATCCGGAGCCAGCCATGTACTTTCCCTCTCAGGTTTGCACATTGGATTCCTTTATTTTTTGATGGAATTTCTGCTGGGTTTTGCCAACAGAAAGAAAGGAACGTTGATAGCAAAACAGTTGACAATTATTACCTTGCTATGGGGATTTGCTTTCCTCACCGGACTCCTCTCTCCTGTTGTCCGGTCGGTAATTATGTTTTCATTAATAGCTCTGTCCAGAATACGAAACAATCATCCGGTTACGCTCAACACTCTGGCAGTTGCCGCACTGTTGATGCTGGTTTACAATCCTTTTTATCTGTACGATGTAAGCTTTCAGCTATCATTCACTGCCATAGCCGGAATTGTAATTATCCAGCCGTGGCTGGACGGATTGGTTAAAACAGAAAACCGCATTGTGAAATATGTCTGGGGATTAATGACTGTTTCCATTGCTGCACAGATAATAACCAGTCCCATTATTCTTTATTATTTTTCCCGCTTCTCAACCCATTTTTTGCTGACTAATATCATTGTTGTTCCACTGGTATCGGTCATTATGTATCTGGCTGTCTTTACACTTTGCATAGGGTTCATTTCTCCGTTGCAAACCCTTTTTGCTTTTCTTCTAAAAGAATCTATCCGATTGCTGAACGGAACAGTGAGTTTTGTTGAACATCTGCCCTACTCTTCCATTGATCATATATGGCTCACCTCTGCCGATGTTGCTGTGTTTTATCTGATACTCTTTCTCTGTGCGCTCTATTTCATATCCAGGAAAAGATGGGCACTTTTTGGTTTGTTGCCATGCATTGCATTTCTGATTACCTTCCATGCAAGAGAGAAATATCAACAACAAAATATTCGTTCAATCGTTTTTTATAATGCCCGCAACTGTCCAACAGTTCATCTGATAGAATCGCCGGAAACCTCCTATCTCTTTTCAGCCGAAACAGATAGTGTACACAAAAAATTACGTTATGCCACACAGCGTTTCTGGAATAAAAATCTGGCAAACACTCCGCAAACACTTCCTTCCAGCTTTCGTGGTAAATATATCTGGAAGCAAAATGATGTACTTTATTTTGAAGGAAAAACTATTTGTATGATAAAAGATGATAGTTGGCGAAACAAAGTTTCCAACAATCCTTTAGACATTGATTATTTGTATCTTTGCAAAGGGTACAAAGGTAAATTAGTGTGGCTCATGCCACTTTTCAACACAAAGAAAGTGGTTATTGATGCATCTTTGAGCGATTACAAACGAAAAGCCCTGGAAAAAGAATGCAAACTTCTAGGTATTGACTATTTCTCTATATCAGAAAAAGGAGCTTACAAAATCACGCTTTAATACAAATTAATTTGTACTTTTGTTGCTCACTATTGAAGATAAATATTATGTTGACAAAAATAATAGATCAGGCCAATATCGATCTTTTCGGTGAATGGCTAAAAGAAACTGAGAAAGTAGTTATAGTATCGCATACTTCACCCGATGGAGATGCTATGGGCTCTTCATTAGGACTTTATCATTTTCTTATTTCGCAGAAGAAAACAGTAAACGTTATTGTACCTAATGCCTTTCCCGAATTTCTGAAATGGATGCCGGGTGCAAAGGAGATTACACTTTACAATCACGACAAAGAAAAAGCCGACAAACTGGTAGCCGATGCCGATATGATTTGCTGCCTCGACTTCAACGGACTGAAACGTATTGACGATCTTGGTCTGGTAGTAAAGGAGGCTAAAGCCCGTAAAGTAATGGTAGATCATCATCCTTTCCCGGACGATTTCTGCTCTATCGTAATGTCTCATCCGGAGATTTCGTCTACATCCGAACTGGTTTTCCGGTTAATCTGCCGCCTGGGTTATTTTGATGAAATGACCAAAGAAGGAGCCGAATGTATATATACTGGTATGATGACCGACACAGGAAGCTTTACTTATAACTCAAACAGTCAGGAAATATACTATATTATCAGTCAGTTAATATCTAAAGGCATCGACAAAGACGATATAAACCGTAATGTTTATAATACCTACTCCGAATGGCGTCTACGCTTGATGGGATATGTTCTTCATTCAAAAATGAAAGTATATCCTGAATCTCATTCGGCTATGATCTGGCTTACTCAGGAGGAACTAAAGAACTTCAACTACGTAAAAGGAGATGCAGAAGGCTTTGTAAACATACCATTGTCTATCAAAGAAGTAAAGTTCTCAGCCTTTTTCCGTGAAGATACAAACATGATAAAGGTTTCATTGCGTTCTGTGGGAGATTTCCCATGCAACAAGTTCGCTTCTGAATACTTCAATGGTGGCGGACACTTAAATGCTTCGGGAGGAGAGTTCTTAGGAACAATGCAGGAAGCTATCGATACCTTCGAAAAGGGACTGAAAAAATATGAATCGTTATTAACAGCGAATAATTAGGATTCAAGCCTGTTATCAGGAATGGATTATATTAAAAGCTAATTGAAGTACTATTTTTATAAATAAGATACACATTATATTTAAATATCTATGACACTTATCAAATCAATTTCCGGTATCCGCGGAACCATTGGCGGACAAGCCGGCGAGGGTTTAAACCCACTCGACATTGTAAAATTCACATCTGCTTACGCAACGTTAATAAGAAAGACATGCAAGTCTACAAGCAATAAGATTGTAGTTGGTCGCGACGCTCGTATTTCAGGTAAAATGGTTAATAACGTAGTTGTTGGAACCTTAATGGGAATGGGCTATGATGTTGTTGATATCGGTCTGGCTTCTACTCCAACTACCGAACTTGCCGTTACAATGGAAGGCGCTTGTGGAGGTCTTATCCTTACTGCCAGCCACAATCCTAAACAATGGAATGCACTTAAGCTGTTAAACGAGAACGGAGAGTTCCTGAATGCAGCTGAAGGAGAAGAAGTGCTTCGTATAGCTGAAGCTGAAGAGTTTACTTTTGCCGATGTAGACAGTTTGGGATCTTATCGTGAAGATTTAACTTACAACAAAAAGCATATTGAAAGTGTATTGGCACTTAAATTAGTTGACGTGGAAGCTATCCGCAAAGCCGATTTCAAAGTAGCCATCGACTGTGTTAATTCCGTGGGAGGTATTATTCTTCCTGAATTGTTTGAAGCTTTGGGCGTAAAACACGTTGAAAAACTATATTGCGAACCAACTGGTAACTTCCAACATAATCCTGAACCGCTTGAAAAGAATCTGGGAGACATTATGAACCTGATGAAGAGCGGCAAAGCTGATGTAGCATTCGTGGTTGACCCAGACGTAGACCGCTTAGCAATGATTTGCGAAGACGGTAAAATGTATGGCGAAGAATATACTTTGGTAACTGTTGCCGATTATGTATTGAAGCACACTTCGGGAAATACCGTTTCGAACTTAAGTTCTACACGTGCTCTTCGTGACGTAACCCGTAAATACGGACAGACTTACAACGCATCTGCCGTAGGTGAAGTAAACGTGGTAACTAAAATGAAAGATACTAACGCTGTGATCGGCGGTGAAGGCAATGGTGGAGTTATTTATCCTGAAAGCCATTACGGACGCGACGCATTGGTTGGTATCGCTCTTTTCCTTAGCCATCTGGCTCACGAAGGAAAGAAAGTTAGTGAACTGAGAGCTACATATCCTCCTTACTTTATTGCTAAAAATAAAGTTGAGCTAACTCCTTCAATTGATGTAGACGCTATTCTTGCTAAAGTAAAAGAAATCTATGCGAAAGAAGAAATCAACGATATAGATGGCGTTAAGATTGACTTCCCTGATAAATGGGTTCACTTGAGAAAGAGTAACACAGAACCAATTATCCGTGTATATTCTGAAGCCTCAACAATGGAAGCTGCCGAAGAAATTGGTCAGAAAATTATGGATGTAATTGCAGAACTAGCTAAGTAATAGTTCTCTTTTAAAATATAAAATGAGCGAAGAAGCGAAATCTGCTTTCTTCGCTCTTTTTTATTTTGTATGTTTGCGATAATATATCATTAACAAACCCGGCCTGAAACAAAAAACCTGATAAAACAAGAACCATTGTCTGTACAATATCTTTAGGATTAATAAAATGGTAAAGGCTTTAAATAATGCAACAATGAAAAAAATAATTTGTTTGAGTCTGTTCTTGCTATTCGCAAACATCATGTTTGCTCAGAATGAACAGGCATTGTATGAATCGATTCTGAGTAAAATCACCCCTCCGTCTATTCCCGAAAAGGCAGTAAATATTACCCGCTACGGAGCAAAAGGCGATGGAGTAAAAGATTGCAAGCCAGCGTTCGACAAGGCTATGAAAGCCGCCTTGAAAAGCAAAGGAGGATTGCACATTGTTGTTCCCGCCGGAGTATATTTTATAAAAGGGCCTATTCACTTTGTAAGCAATGTCTGCCTTGATTTGGCCGAAGGAGCCGAACTGAAGTTCAGCGATAATCCTGCAGACTATCTCCCGGTTGTATCAACAAGCTGGGAAGGAACATTCGTTTCAAATTACAGTCCGTTTATTTATGGATACGAGGTAGAAAATGTATCAATTATCGGTAAAGGAAAAATAGACGGAAATGCGCAGAAGACATTCGGTACATGGAGAAGCAATCAGGAAAAAGATGTTGAGCGTACACGTTATGTGAACCATAACAATGTGCCATTTGCAGAACGTAGCTTTGGTGAAGGACATTACTTACGTCCGCAACTGATACAGTTTTACAAATCTAAAAACATATTATTGGAAGGTGTGTTTATAACCAATTCTCCTTTCTGGTGCATCCATTTACTTAAAAGTGAAAACATTACTTGCCGAAAACTGAAATATGATGCTAAACTTGTTAATAACGACGGTATTGATCCAGAATATTCAAAGAATATTCTTATTGAAGATATTGATTTCAACAACGGAGATGATAACGTTGCTATAAAAGCCGGTAGAGACAACGAAGGGCGTGCAACAGCAACACCGTCGGAGAATATTATTATCCGGAATTGTCGCTTTAAAGGACTACACGGTGTGGTATTTGGAAGCGAGATGTCATCCGGTATTCAAAATGTATTCGTGAGAGATTGTTCATTTGCCGGTTATTGCAAACGAGGAATTTATTTTAAAACAAACCCCGATCGTGGTGGTTTTATTCGCAATATCTATATAAATAATGTAGAATTCGATAATGTTGAAGATCTGTTCTTTATAACGTCAGCCTATGCCCGTACTGAAACCAACCAATTTAATGTAACTGATATTTGTGATGTATATGTAAACGGATTGAAATGTAAGAAGGCATCGAATGCCGGATTAGTAATTCAGGGTTATCCAAAGAATATTGTTCATGATATTCACTTCAGAAACGTAGAGGTTCAGGAAGCAAAAATTGGTGTTAGCTTCACGAATGCAGAACGTATTGAGATGTCCAATGTCACTATTGGAGGCATTGTAGGTGCTCCATCTACAGTTACGGACAAAGATAAGATCTTTGAAAAAAAGTAGTTTCAGTTATTAAAGAAGCATTTCCTATATTCAATTATAAAACAAAACGAGCGAAGAAGACAAATCTGCCTTCTTCGCTCGTTTTGTTTGGTCATATTTTCTTCTCTACACCCGGGTGTAGAGAACCGGTACACCCGGATGTAACAATCTTCTCCATCCGGGTGTACAGACAACCTCCACCCGGGTGTACCAGGATTTATCACTGCTAGAAATAAAAATCTGATTAATTATATCTGGAAAGATGATTATAAATAGATATTTATACTAATTACAAATCTATATTATCTGCAAATAGCTTCACTTGAATTAAAGAAGAGTCAACCAGAATCAGGACGAGACAAAGCGCTAGACTGCTAGATATCTGCTAGACTTATTCAAGTATATCTAGCACCTGTATCACACTTATAAACAGTAACTTATACGCCTAGTGCTAGATTGCTAGATATATTTTGCATTTTTAATATTTATGAGAGAAATATATGCGAACACAAAACAGGAGTAAAAAGAATTAATTCTTTTTTATAGATCGTGTCTTCTTGATGAAAAAAGCGAAGCAACCGCAAGTAACAAAATTGCACCGACTGTAGCTGTAATTAAACTCCCAAGAATTCCACCAGTCACAATACCGAACAAACCAAAGACCCATCCACCTACTAGTCCGCCAATAATTCCCAGAATCAGATTAATAATTAATCCAAAACCTCCGCCTCTCATAATTTTACCGGCTATAAAACCAGCTACTATTCCAATAATAATGTACCAAATAAATCCCATAATGTTGAATTTTAAGGTTTATATATAAAAACAACAACCTGAAATTTATATTGTTTACTTAAGTCTGACTAAATAATGTTGTTATAAGGAAAATTATCAAAACTTAAAAAGGCAATCAGTATAGTTTAATAATTTATTATCAAAGCTCTGGAAGTAAGCTTACACGTTTAATCTCGCCTTCGAAATTTGGTGTAAATACCTCTCTCCCAATATTATCCTTTATTTCCTGAATGCCCCAGAATCGTCCACCTGCCAATTCATCTTCGCTGGGAGTAATCTCACCGTTATAGATTGTTTTATACACAAAGACAAGTTCTTTTTCTACTTTAGATTCGAACACATAGCTGGTAACAAACTGAGGTTCGTATTCGGTAATGCCAAGTTCCTCACTAACTTCACGCTTCAAGGCCTGCTCGGCATTCTCGCCTAAATCAATATGTCCGCCTACTGCTGTATCCCATTTATCGGGCTGAATATCTTTCCATGCCGGACGCTTCTGCAGGAACAACTCACCTTTATCATTGAATACATGAAGGTGCACCACCGGATGCAATAGCTTGCTGCCGTTATGGCACTCCCCTCTCGAAGCAGCTCCGGTTATATTTCCCAGTTCGTCCACCAACGGGAACATTTCTTCATTATTATCTTTGTACATAAGTCTATCTCTTTAAGGAATCAGTAATGAACTATCTCCATAACTCAGGAAACGGAAATCGTGACTCAGCGCATAATCGTATATCTTCTTCCAGTCGCCATGCACAAAAGCCGAAACCAGCAATAGCAATGTACTTTGTGGTTGATGGAAATTGGTAACCATAGCTTTTACAATGCGATACTCATATCCCGGAGCAATAATAATCTGCGTACTACTGTGAAGCACTTCCAAACCATTACGATCCATATATGCAAGAATATACTCGAGAGCCTCAACAGCAGTCAGTCCTAAAAAAGGCTTATACGGTTGCCACTGGTGCACATGAAGTTCCTTTTCCGTTGCATCAGGATGCTTACTTAAAGTTACGCCCATGTGATAAAGACTTTCGAGCGTGCGCACCGAAGTTGTACCAACAGCCACTGCCCTACCCTGATGAGCAATAAGTCTTTCAATGGTTTTTCTTGTTACAGAAATATACTCCGTATGCATTTCGTGATCAACAATCTCTTCACTCTTCACAGGACGGAATGTACCGGCACCCACATGCAAAGTAAGTTCTTCCAGTTCCACACCATGCTTTTCCAGATCGGCCATTACCCTTTCGGTAAAATGAAGTCCGGCTGTTGGAGCAGCCACCGAGCCATCAATCTTTGAATAAACAGTTTGGTAGGTTTCCTTATCACTTTCCTGAGTTTCTCTGTTCAAATATGGAGGGATAGGTAGTTCACCAACCACTTCAAGAATCTCAGCAAAAGTAACCTCTTTATTATTCCATGAGAAATAAATCCAATGACTTGTGCCCCGGCATTCTCCTCTGGTAGCTTTCAAGACCACCGGCATTCCTTTTACCACAATTTCACGGGTAAGAGATCCCTCTTTCCATTTCTTCAGGTTACCAATCATACAGAGCCAGCTGCATCTCTCGGTCTGCTGGAAAGAAAGCACATAATCATTCGGAGAAATAGGTTCCAGACAGAACACTTCAATCAAAGCGCCCGTTTCTTTACGGAAATGAAGGCGTGCCTGAATTACCTTCGTATTATTAAATATCATCAGACTCCCTGCCGGAATAAGTTCGGGCAAAGAAGTAAATATCGTTTCACTCACGGTTCCATGCTTATAGACTAACAGTTTTGACTGATCTCGCACAGGAAGCGGGAATTTTGCAATTCGTTCATCCGGCAACGGATAATTGAACTCACTAATCTTAATATGTTTTGTTTCTTCCATCTTTTCTTTTCTATCTCGGCAAAATTAGTGATATTTGACGGAAAATAGAGCAGATTGCTCAAAGAACTTTAAACGTAGAAAGAATATGAGTATTAAAGTGGGTGATAAAGTGCGCTTCCTTAGCGAAGTGGGAGGCGGAATCGTATCAGGATTTGTGAACAAAGATACTGTAAAGGTAGAAGATGAAGACGGATTTGAAGTACCAATGCCTATCCGCGAATGTGTAGTTATTGAAACAGATGATTATAACTTAAAAAGAAAGCCGGCTGATACTTCAAAAGCAACTTCAAAGGAAACTAAATCCGAGCCTAAAAAAGTTGAAGCTCCGGTTATAACTTCCCGCCCGGTAGAAACCCGCGAAGGGGAAACATTGAATGTACTTCTGGCATACGTTCCCATTGATGCCAAAGCAATCTCGGGCACTCCATTCGAAGCTTATCTGGTAAACGATAGCAATTATTATATTTATTACAATTACCTAAGTGCAGAAGGAAAAGCCTGGAAAAGTCGTTCACACGGACTGATTGAGCCTAATACAAAACTCTTTTTGGAAGAGTTTAATAAAGATATTCTGAATGAGCTGGAACATGTAGCTGTACAACTTATAGCATTTAAAGATTCTAAAACATTTACTATGAAACCGGCAGTGAGTGTAGAGCTTCGCATTGATACCGTTAAGTTCTATAAGCTGCACACATTCCGTGAATCGGTTTATTTTGAAGATCCGTCTTTGATTTATGATATCGTAAAGAACGATCAACCGGCTAAACAGATGTATGTCTCGGCACAGGAAATAGAAGAAGCTCTACTTGGAAAGAAGAATATAGACAGACCAGCTGCCACTCCAATAGTGAAGAGACCTGTAAAAAATGAAGTTATCGAAGTAGACCTGCACATCAACGAATTACTTGATAACACTGCCAATATGAGTAACAAAGAAATTCTGGACTATCAGTTAGGAGAATTCCACAAAGTGCTCGAAGAAAACAAAAACAAGAAAGGTCAAAAGATTGTCTTTATCCACGGAAAAGGTGATGGAGTGTTACGCAAATCAATTCTTGACGAACTAAAGCATAAATATAAGACTTACCAAAGTCAGGATGCTTCCTTCAAAGAATATGGTTATGGTGCTACTATGGTTACTATAAAATAAAGAACATTCTTGTAAATATTACGAATTATTACATATAAATATCCTGGCGCAAAATTATTTTGTTCCAGGATATTTTTGTTTGTCAGAAATTGAAAAATCATTATTATTTTAATAATACGTAATATTTAATTTCTTATATTTGGACATTTATAAATAAAACTACTATGAAAACATTCTTAATAATTGCTTTTACATTGATTTCATTAAATATTTTTGCGACAGCCCAATTTCCAGACAGAATAATTTATAAAGGCAAAAAATATGCCCTAAACTGTAACCCATTAGAAGATTTTTTTAATAATAATCCAGGAAAAAGACCAAACAAGGGATCTTTTTGCACTGGTTTATTGCGTGGTTATGTCGCAACATTCGAAATATCTGATAACCAATTATTATTAAAAGATATAGAAATTATTGTTCCAGATACTTTAAACAAAAAAACTGATATTAAATCGGTTAGTGTTATAAAGGAAATCTTCCCGACACAAGATATAAAAAATGTAGACTGGTTTTCCGGATTACTTGTTATTCCTTATGGTAAAGTTGTTAACTATGTTCATATGGGTTATGTATCAACATAAGAGAACTATTATCTTCTTGAGATTAACAAAGGCAAGTTAATAAAAGAAAGAAAACTAAATTCTAAACAATACGATCAATTCAAAGAAAGACAGTTCCAGGAATTCAAAAAGACCGACGAATATAAAAAAGAAAAAGAAAGTATGCAAAAAGGAAAGTATTCAGATAAAGATATTGATGCTCTTGCAAAGAGCTTTTTCATTCAATATACAACTAAAATTATAGCAGAGTAACTTTCACAAATTGAATAAATGTATCTATTATGCACGTTTTCCTTTCAATACTATCTTCTAAAATTATATTTCAAGACAGAGATATATTATAAAAAAATATTCTCGTAACTTTGACATCCAAATATCCAAAACTATTTTTTTTTGAATATTTGGATGAAGCAATAATAATCCCACCAATTATGAAAATCTCAATATTATATTTCAGTAAAAATGGCCATACCAAAGAGATGGCCGAAGTAATTGCCAATGGAATGAAAAGTGTTCAAGGTATTGAAGTAGGAATCTTCGACTTGGAAAATATAGATGATGAATTTCTGGCAGAAAGTAAAGCCGTGGTATTCGGAACACCAACCTATTATGCAAATACTTGCTGGCAGATAAAGAAATGGTTCGATGAGTCGAGAAACTACAAGCTGGAAGGCAAGATTGGTTCTGTATTCGCAACTGCGGATTATGCACAAGGTGGTGCAGATACAGCTATCCTAACAATTATTAATCATTTGATGGTAAAAGGAATGTTGGTGTACTCCGGCGGTTCGGCTCTGGGACAACCATTTATTCACCTTGGTGCTGTAGCTCTGAAAGAGAACTTCGAGCAAAGTAAACCGATGTTCGAGGTCTTTGGACAACGAATTGCAACCAAAGCCATTGAACTGTTTGCTTCAAAATAGTTATAAAATTCACTATATCGATAAATGATTACTTCGTTGACTTCAGCGAAATGATAGAGATTGCTGAAGTAAAAACCACTTCATTATTGATATAAAATAAATCAGGTTATGAAACAGATAAACACTGCCCTACTCTCTTTTGGTATGAGCGGAAGAGTATTCCATGCTCCATTTATTAACCTGCATAGCGGATTTCATCTTGCAGGTTCGTGGGAAAGAAGTAAGAAACAGATTCAGGAATTCTATCCCGGAGTGCACTCTTATGATTCACAGGAAGCTGTATTGAATGATGATTCCATTGATTTAGTTGTGGTGAATACTCCTATTTATTCTCATTTTGAATATGCGGCAAAAGCTCTGAAGGCCGGAAAGCATGTGGTAGTTGAGAAGGCTTTCACATCGACAGTTTCGGAAGCTGAAGAGCTTAAAGCTATTGCTCTGGAGCAAAACAAACAGATTGCAGTTTTCCAGAACAGAAGATGGGACAGTGATTTCAGAACAGTGAAGCAGGTTATTGAAAGTGGCTTGCTTGGTAATATTAATGAAATGGAAATCCATTTCGACCGCTTTAACCTGGAACTGAGTCCGAAAAAGCATAAAGAAGAACCTAATCCAGGAGCTGGAATTGTGAGAGATCTCGGTCCGCATATTATCGATCAGGCTTTATACTTATTTGGTATGCCCGAAGCTATTTTTGCCGACCTACGAACTACTCGCCCCAATTCCATTGTTGAAGATTATCTGGATATTCTTCTTTATTACCCTTCATTCAGAGTAAGAATAAAAGGGGGATATATTGTAAAAGAGGCTTTGCCGGCATACATTGTTCATGGCACAAAAGGTTCTTTCCTGAAATCTCGTGCTGACATACAGGAAACAGACCTACAAAAAGGCCTCACTCCTGATACACTTAATTGGGGAACAGAACCAAAACAGGAAGAAGGACTTCTCAACTATGAAGCTAATGGAGCCACAATCCGTAAAAGCGTAGAGACTTTACAGGGCAATTATCTTGAATTCTACAACGGAGTATATAATTCTCTCACTCAAAACATCCCTATGCCGGTAACTGTAGATGATGGTATTCGGGTTATGAAAATCATTGAAACAGCATTCAAGAGCAGTGAAGAGAAAAAAGTAATTCCTGTAGCAGACTAATAACTAGTCCTAAATAAGCATTAAATGTTTATTTAGGACTAATCAAATGTAACATTTAATTGTTTAGCCAGAACTTCAGTCTATCAATAATTTCTTTTTGTACATCCGGCTGCATTGTTGAAATACGAGTTCGATGACTACCATCAGGCTGAACATATACCTTAATATTTTGCTTTCCTTTAATCCACGTACATCCAGAAGCTCCCCATGGATCTATCCCTCCATAAATAAAGATCATCCGGGGATCATTCTTTTTCAGGAACTTCATCACATTTCTATATAAGGTTTTATCAAAATGAATATTTCTTAATTCATCAGGAAGCATCAGACGGCGAAGATAATCTTTTGAACTTTTTAAAGACATATACTTACGGAAAGGTTTTATATCATAACCATAGTAACCCAACTCCCTTGCAGCTTGTAAATTAAAAGAAGTATAAGGAGTTTGTTTTGAAAAATAATCGGGTTCAATCATTGTTATAAAATGATTAAAGATCTCTTCATTTTTTGCGTTGAGAGCTGGAATTTTATCTAAAGAGGTTCCCCATTGCCAGAAACCAAAAGCATATTCCATAACACAATAATCATATATATTTTCTTCCGAGTCTCTGAATTCATACTTTTTTTCCTGACAATGTTTATAAAATAATGGCATCAGTTGTGATTTACGATTAAGGAGTTCTAACTGAAAGTCTTTCACTTTCTGACGATTCTGAGCTGTTGAAACCGTCTTTTCTATAAATGGCTGATGACGTCCGTCTTCTACAGAACGATTCAAAGGAGCAACATACGGTACTGAAATATCCACATCATTCGGGAAATAAGTCCGGTAAAAAAGTGTAGTTTGTCCACCTTTACTTATGCCCGTTGCTATCCACTTCCCCGGATAAATATCTTTCAATGCTGTTCGCACCTGATGAAGGTCATTAAGTGAATTTTCTACAGTGAGATAATTCCAGTTACAAGGAGTAGGCATAGACTTTCCAAAATATCGGTATTCAACAAATACCATATTGGTATTTAACAGTTTAGATAGCTCTTCTACATAATTTTCCCGCATTGCATAATCGGCCCAATAGCCTTCGGTCACCATCACTGTAGGACGATCAAAGCCTACGTGACAAATAATTACCCGCTGATTAAATTTCCCAGCCTGAGAATTTTTATAATCGAGCGGATGTTCAAACATCATAACGTATTTCTCATTGTAGCAAGAACTTTTCAAATCGCTGACTTCACTAACTCCGGCCAATGCCTCTAACTTATTCTTCAGACCTTCCTGAGCTGCATTCAAAAATAATGGGAAAAACAAGAGAAGCAGGAACAGTATGAAACGGAAATTTTGTTTTTTCATTTGTTATTTTACAATTTATCAATTTTGAGTACAATGTTAATGCTTTATATACTAAAACCATACAAAAATAATATAGAAAACTAACAGAATAATGCATATAAGCTAAAAGTCCGCCTATAATTAAACAGACAGACTTAACAATTATTTATCAATGCACATTTACAAAAACAAATAATAGCAACGAATAATATCTTAAAATTAGTTTAAAGCAAACGTAAAACTCTTAAATTTAACATCTTACAAAATCTAATCCATTACATTTGCGCAAATTTTTAAGACTATATTAAATGAGAAAACTACTATTGATTAGCACTATTTTTATTGGATGCTCAATATTGAGCTGCACAGAAACAAGCAACGACTTAATGAACGAGGAAACAATCAGCACAAAATCAGTTGAAAATTATGTAGACACAACAAAAACGGATTCTACAAAAACGAATGTTAATATTGCAATAAACAATTGGAGTGATACAATAAGCTCTAAACATGAGTTTTAATGATTGATAGATAAACTCTTTCACCTTAAACATTAATGGAATAGTAAAAGGTGGATTTCTTGTAACATATAAATTACAAAAATCCACCTTTTAAATTATTATGTACTATATTGTATGGTTCTATAACTAGAATTCAGCACTCTGTGGTATAGTAGCTTCCCAATCAAGAACTTCAACTTTAACACCAAGTGTAGCAGGATCAATAATAGTTATTGGAGTTACCCCTCCCTTATTCTTTATCACTGCTGTAATCTGATAAATTGTATTACGCTTTACACCTATACCAAGTGGATCTGCCGGTACTGCGGGTGGTAATAATCTATTTATTATTATAGGATAATAAACTCTTTCTCCTTCTCCCGGGTCTGAAGCATTTGCCTTAAACTTACCACTAATCACAAGTCTGGTTGCCATTGTAAACGGACCATCCAGATTATTTGGAAGAAGTAGATTAGTAGTAAATAAATTTGCAAACGTGTAGAAATAGTGTCTTGTAGTATAATCAGTATTACCGGTAAATGTTTGATCTATAGCATCACGCAAAATTGGGAGATAAAGAGAAGGCGTTGGTGCTTCCAACCATCCATGACCAGGAAGCTGAGTATTTAGGCAATCAGTTGAAGAAGTAGTCATGGCATTAAACATAAAAACTTCATCAGCTTTAAAGGATGCAAACGCATATTGTCCAGCAGGATCAAAAGCTGAACTTAGTTTCACAAGATCAACACGAGCTACCATTCTGGAAACCTGAGCAGTAACAGGCCCCACAATCTGATTGGCCGTTAATGTAGCTGTACATACTCCAGACATTGGAAGGCTATTTCTTTCCTGTGTAAGAGTTAAAGCTCTGGTAATAAATGCAGTTTTAGTTGTTGCACCAGCAAAATGATTTGCCGGAGCATTCACTACTACAATAACGTCGCGAGCACCACTTTCATCATTTGTAATAGAACCTTGTACGGAAGTCTGATAAGTATTTGAATTAATTACAGTCAAATCTCCTGGCAGAAACTCTTTAATAACATCAGTAGCTCCTCCTCCATTCGATTTAAACAATCCTATTGTCACTCTCTGAACTGTATTTTCCTCTGTTTGAGTAGGTAAAGGAGTAACTGTAGAGCGCGTATCTACATCTGTACCTGTAATGGTAAGCTTCAATGTAGCCGGAACTGAATCCTGAACTACCAAATCTTTGTCGCAGGAATTCAATAAAAGAATACCTAACGCTGCTAGAAATAGACTTTTCCTCTTCATAATTGTTGGATTTTTAGAAAATAAATAGATAGTTATTGACAGGAAATTATATAGTAACATAATTTACAAAAAGTTAGATGATTATTGTTTATTTAAAAATCATTTTTGTCGAAACAAACTTAAGACTCTCTGAATTAGTCTTTGCACATAAACGGATTGTAAAGAGATTGGTTATTGGTAAAAATAAAGGACCAGAATAAACCTCAGCCAATAATAATGTATCTACATCAGGAGAATAAATTCCATAGTAGGCACCTATCACCTTTAAGTCATCTTCTGATAAATCAGCATAAAGAATATTGTCAGACATTACTTCCGGAATACATTCATATTCGCGGAAGTAATGTTTTATATAATTTATAAACTTTGGGTAATCGCTCGCCTCCATACGCCAAAATTCACCATATTTCCTGAGCCTAACCAATAGTTTACATCTATCTTCATGCCTATTCATTCTTTCTAGTTAGTTTTTATAGCTATCAAAACTATTCTTTTACGCAACGGATTGGGAAACCGCTTGCACGATAATAGTCTTCTAACTCATTTTTAGCCTCTGTATAATCTGCAATTACTTTTCCATCTTTAAAATAGAACAAATATACATAGCTCTTATTCCCTTGTGCCTGAGATATTGTAGCGGACCAATATGCACCATATTCACCAATTTTCATAAGTCCTGCATCTCTATATTTTCTATATCCAGTAGCTGGATACCATCCAACAGATGACGACCAATTATATCCATAAGTAAATGTTAATCCCGTATAATTTAATCCAAACCAAGGTGAAGATGTTCCACTTCCTGATTTAGGTACACGCCACCCTTCAGGAGAAGGATCGTAAACTGACTTTGAGCTACTTCCGCCCCATAAAGAAGCATCATGCGTTGCTGTAGTTGAATACCAGTCATACTCATTTGCTCCTTGTGTATCCTCTGTTTTATAGTAAAACGCAGAGGGGTTTTGTATGCAATTTTCGATATTATTGATTGGGCCATTAGGATTTGCAGGACTTATAGTACTAGGAGTTGGTAATTTATATATTACAGGAGAATTAGGACCATAGACAGTTGGCTCTAGTGCAACCGAATAACTTGAAGAACCAGGGAATGGATCTTTTCTACCCCATTGATATAAAAGTCCCATAGAACCAACATTCTGAGGTGTATTATTAATTGCACCTAAATTTCGATTCATAAAAATAGTCGTTTTGGTTCCATTATTATATGATATGTTTGTTGTATTTGGATCATAACTAGTTACCCAAATATGCCATGACCAAACAATAACACCATTCACCTTAGCAACAACTACAGCATTTCCTTCTGCACTGCCCGTCTCCACTTTTATTGTACCATCTACAAATTGTGCAGTTACAGATTTTACAGTTCCACTAGATGAAAGTGGATTTGGTTTATCCGTCCAAAGCAATTGAGTAGTCCATCCACTGTTAACGCTTGCTATTCGAGTTTTTCCATCTTGATTTGCCCGTGATACTGGGAATATAACCGCTCTGTTAGGAGGTACAATATAGCAATTCGATGGTGAAGATACCTTTGTAACACGTGTATCAATATCTGTAGCACCATAAATATTTACGTTATAATTATAGCTACCATTCCGCTTAACATTGTAATTCTTGCTATTATCTGCACCTAAATAAATGCGATAGGTTGCAGAGATAAATCTTGCTCTTACGTCTGTAGAAGTAAGAGTTCCAGTAGCATAAACTTCAAGATAGGTCGCATTATTAGGAGCGTACATTCCTTTTTCTTTTTGATCAGAAGATGTACCTGTACTTCCATTTACAGCAACACGTCCACCTCTTCTATTTTCGAACATATAAAAACTAAGATTATTTATAGAGGAAGCTGGTGTAGTGGAAACATCAAATCTCTCACTTACTTGGGCATCATCTCCCACCGCTATATCATCTGCAGAAGATTCATTTGCATTGGGACGAGCAACCAAGTATTCATATTTCGGTAAATTCTTTATGGAGTATCCTGTAATATTAATGTCTGGAATAGCAGTTATAGTAAAAGTGTTTTTTGCAACAAGACGTGAGATGGTTATGGTACCAACTGTATTTGTAGTTCCTCCACCTAGTAAAGTAATACCAGTTATACTTCCACTCATTACCAACCGATTATTCGCTGTAACTCCATCTAATGTAGCAACGGGGCCACACATCATTGCCTTTAGAGCTAGTTCTGTATTAGCTGTTTGTGCATTCAGAACAGGAGTACTGCCTAAATTTGCGATTGCATAGATAGTACAATTAGTTCCACTATTTACATCCATATGAATTAAACCATTTGATGTATACGAGCTTAAATATTTATAGCCAATCAAACTTCCATTGCCATTATAAACTAATATATAAAGATTTGAAATAAGATTCTCATCAACGGCGCGGGTTCTAACCTGATCAGAGGCCTGTTGTTTTACATTTAGAGAAATAACAGCAGCACTGTTCTCGTCTGGAAGTGATGTTTCACTAATCAGAGTATCGTCTGTACACCCGCAAATAAACAGACAAACAGTAAAAGCCATTAATAAAGCGCGAACATTTGACAAATGCAAAAACGCTTTTATTCTTTTTAAAGTATACATAATTAGGTTTCTATTTGGTTAGAAAGATATGGAAAGGCAGATTTCTCTCAGTTTCTCATTTTTAAGAGAAATCTGCCTAGGTAAATAAGATTCCAATAAGTTTAGAACATTTTAAAATTCAACTGGTTGTTCAATAGTTAGAGCCCAATCCTTAGGTTCTACTGTAACATTAAGATAACCTGGATCAATTATAACATCAGGACCACCAACACCTATATTTTTAATAACAACAGAAATAGAATATATTGTATTAGGTTTGATTCCTTTATTGTATCCATCAAGAATCTGTTGCGGTGTTAATGTACCCAATATACGATTAACCACCACTGGATAAAAACTAGTACTCTGATCGTATGTTGTAAGAAAATCACCATCAACATCAAAGGTTCCTCTAATTACAAGCTTTGTAGCATTAACAAAATCTGGATCTATTGGAGTAGGAAACTCATTCGGGAATGTATAGAAATAATGATTTGTAGTGTATGCTGGTGCTGGTGACTTTGGTACTTCAATTGGAGTAGCAAAAACATCTCTTAGAGGATAATTTCCAGAACTAGCGGGATCTTGATATATCCACCCATCTAATGGATTTGAAACAGTACCATTTACTTGGGATGTTCCATTAGCTTTATATAAATAAATTCCATCAGCTTTAAATTTCGCATTAGGGTATTGCCCTGCAGGGTCAAAATCAGTTTTTAAGCTACTTAATTGAACGCGCGCTACCATGCGGGTTAAATCTAAAGTCAATGTAGCAGGAGTATTAATATCAGTACTCAGTGTCTTATTACCACCACCAACCATTGGAAGATTAGTCATAGTTTGTTTCAAGTTAATAAGTCTTGATAAAAATGCATCTTTAGTTGTAGCACCTGCAAAAGTATTTGCATCAGCATTAGCTACAACAACTACATCACGATTACCAATATCACTAGTACCACGTATTATAGCTCCTTTTATCTCAATAATAGAAGGAATACCAGTAGCAAATACAAATTCTTTTATGATATCAGTTTTACCAACTTCACCAGTATTTGTTTTAAATAATCCTACAGTTACTCGGTTAACTTTATTTTCTTCTGTTTGAGAAACTAGAGGAGTAGTAGCTCGAGTATCAACATCTGTACCCTTCAAGGTCAACTTCAATGTTGCAGGTTCACCACTCTTTACAACCAAATTTTCTTCATCCTTTGAACAAGAGCTCATAGCTAACAGAGCCCCAATTCCTACTAAAAATAAAAATCTGTTTTTCATAATCAATCATGTTTTAATTAAATAGTTATTGACACATATTCTCAGTTCAAATATTGTTTACTTAAAAACTATTTATAAAACATGACCGGAAGTATAAAGTTTTTAAACCTGTTATAATTTTAACCTAAAAAAACATTTGTTATTTTCCATTGAGCAACGTTAATCTCTGAAAATCCTATAAAATAACAATTTTAACAATTAGAACAATGAACTAATATACATATATTAACCATAATTAAATCTTAAAACATATAAACCACTCAAAATAAACAGATTAAATATTACTGATTTATAAATCAGTTTTAATTATTTATATATCAATAGTCTTTACCATTTCGTATAATTATAAAAAGATAAAAGAATACAAGATTATTGAGACTGTGAAATTTATTATATATCTCTTTAGAGACACTTTACTTCTCAGGAATAAGATTATTGTAATGTTGTACAAAACAAAGATTTCTTCTGTACAAATGAATTAATTGTTTTGTACAGAAGAATGCATTCTTTTGTACAAGAATACAAAAAGCAGATTAATGTTATTTTCAGAGTAAGATAAGATGTTTTACAACTCTGACGTGATATTTACAAAAGCTCTGTGTGAGTAGTAAAAGCAGGATTCCAGTTTTAGGATTATTCTGGAAATCTGATTGAAGGCTTATAAAAAAGAAGTAGTGGCAGATGATAGAAATAGGTGGCAGATAAAATGTTTTAAAAATTTATCTGCCACCTATTAAAAGACCCATAAATAGGGCGATTTACTAAAATTTAGTGGCAGGTGGCAGATAAATTTATATTTTTTTGTTCTATGATTTATGCATCCAGATGGATTGAACCTTTTTGCGAATGGCAACAATATTCATTGAAGAGACTACAACAAACAATGTTGTTCCGATTACAACCGCCGGGATAATTGATCCTGCAGCAATCTGTGGGAAGAGCGATGCTACAACTCCCATGTAATAGGAACGTGCCCAGCCGACCAATAATATAGCCAAAATTAAAACGACGAAGTTCAGCCCTAGGGTAAGTATCTGGTATGGCAGAGCTACTCGTCCGGGGCTATACCCTATCAGTAAGAGGTTTTCCAGTTTTGTGGTATTTTTCTGCAATAACAGGTAAATACTAAGCATCAAAATGTAGAACGAAAGAACACTGATAAGCAATCCAACCGCCAGCACAATACCGGTAATCAGTTTCAGGAAGTAAGTTGTTTTTCCTGCATCCAGCTTATTATCTTCTGTTTCATACCCTCTTTTCTGGAAGAACTGAGCAATTTTTTCATCGGCAGGATTCTTCACTTCTACAATTAACCGAGATGGTTGTACTTCCTTGCCTGGAGCAAATGTACTGTTTGCCCAGTTCATAAACTCTTCCGGAACAAGAATGGTATTCAAACGATTAGAAAAACCTACAATTCGTCCCTTATATTTAGCAATCCGTCCATCCTTAGCACGAATCACAAGATCTACCTTAATCATCCCCATCAATCCTTCGGATAGTTTAGGAAGACTACGTGCCTGTGCAAAACCAAAGTTGTAAAGGTTGAGGTAGTTACGAGGGATAATAATTGGAATTGAGTTAGAATTCTTATCAAAATGCCATTTATCAAGACTTACATCAACGTACTCATTGGGTACTGATTCAAAAAACATCTCTGTGGCAAGACGAAAATCTGATTCCTGCATGCCAAATCCGGCTGTAACGGAAAACTGGGAAGGCATAAATGCACCTACGCTCTTTGTAAAAGACTGAGATTTAATTTCATCAATATCATCTTGTACAAAAGAGTTGTTTGCACCGGCTATTGAGCCAAGCGTGCTTATCTTTTTAGTTACGGTTATAAAATCTTTTTTAATAAAGCTATCACCTTGAGTAAATACGGGCGCTATATCCTTATAGAACTGCACACTCAATGCCACAATCATCATTCCGAATAGATTGGCGAAGAAAAAGCCACATAACTGGCCCAGGCTTATATGTTGACGAAGAAGTTTCCAAACAAGTTTCATAGCTTAAATATTTTATTGTAGTTCAACTCAATATGTTTACCAATAGACGTTACAATAACGCCTGCTCCCTGCTTTTTCACTTCCTGCATCAAAAGGTCACCCATAATCTGACCATTGGTTTCGTCGAGGTGACTGATTGGTTCGTCCAGGAATATAAAATCGAAAGGCTGGCAAAGAGATCTGATAAACGCCACGCGCTGTTGTTGTCCGAAAGACAGTTTGCCTACTTTGGAATTATATTTATCATCTATCCCCATGGCTTCGAACAAAGCCTCAATCTCGTTTTTGGATTTATACCCGGTAAGATTGTTCTTTAACTGAATATTCTCCAGTGCTGTGAGTTCTGTAAAAAGTCTCAGCTCCTGAAAAAGCATACTAATGGAGTGTTTTCTCACATCTACCCATTTAGAAACAGAAAGATTCCGGATGTTCTCTTTATCAAAATTAAAAGTTCCCTGATAATCGTTCCGATAGCCATATATATAACTACAGAGCGAAGACTTACCTGTACCTGAATCCGCTTCTATCAGATAAATTTCTCCTTTGCGAAACTCCAGATTCTTTTTCCAGACTTCGGAAACAATTGATTCGCGTTCGGCAAACACATTAGGTAGAGTCTGCTGTAAGTTAATGTTATTCATTGGTGCAATTCAATTTAAAATCAGTTCTAACCAAGCACTTTCTTTAATCCTGCAATAAGCTGCTTCAGAACATTTTCGTTTTTATTCTTAAAATAGATATTAACCACACTCTTTTGATCGTCTTTATTATATGCCTCGGCATAAGAGAATCCGGCAAGGATAGATTGAACCATATTTCCTTGAGATCCGAAACGTCCAAATGCATTGCTCACCATTGGCAGTTTCATTACATTCTCCATATCCAGCACAAAGTAACCCTTTGCATCACTCTTTATATTTTCATACTTTGCATTTGCAAGCGAATTGGCAACGTCCTTGCCAATATTCTTATAGAGATTATCATCATTAGTGAGATAGAAATAATTACCTCTTACTCCAAAACGGATTGGAGAAGGAAGCATGGCACTCTTTACTACATATTCATTCTTGCCCGAAGTGGCAACAGTCATACCAACTTCGTCGAAATCTTTTTTAAATGCGTAAACAATTCCTGCAGCCGAAGGATCGGTAACCTCGGCATACGCCAATAAAGAAGGGGTTCCATTTGCACTAACGTTTGTTACAGCAATAGCAACATCACCTTTTATTGAGTTTACACTCTTCTTCAAATCGAATCCGGGAGTTAGACGAGAATCTCTGACCATATTCTTAAACTCGGTCCCACTCATTAACATGTCATACAGCTTATCACCTTTTACATTCATGGAAAGATAAGCCAGTGAAGATGCAGGAATACGTTTAAGGAAAGTATGATTAATCTTTCCACCCATTTCGGCTTGCTTCTTAATGTATGTTTTTAAAGATTCATTCTCTGTATAATACTCACCTTCCATTGTAACCTTTCCATTCTCGAAATTAATCTGGGCAAGTACCATCATTTGGCGCATGTCAGCATCTTCGGGAAGTCCCAGACTCATTGACATAGATGTAAGCTGAGGCAGTGAAGCAAAAGAACCATACAATCCGATATCACTTTTCTTCTCAATCATCTTTTGAAAGCCCTTATTTGAAGCAATGCTTACTCCTTCTGTAGTATGCATCATTTTCTCAACCTGTTCTTTCACAGGCAATGAGCGAGCATTGGTAGTCTCGATTACAAGCAAAGTACTTTCATCGAATGCACAAACACCATATCCGCGAAGTATTACAGTTGAGAAATCACCGTTTCTCTCAATAGCATCACAAATTCCTTCATTCTGCATCAGTCCGAAAGCATCTTCAAGTTTATCTTCATCGGACACTTTAAACAATACAGCAGGTTCATCTTTTGACGTAACGAAAAAATAGGCTTTATTCTCGAGGGATAAACCCGCCTCAGAAGGATTTTGAACCATCTTTGCCAGCTTTTCATTATTCAAAGAGGCTGTGAGGTTCTTCATAATAGATTCCTTATTATCCATTAAGCCACTTTTCTTAATGATTGACTGAATATCAAACGATACCACCAGCGAAGCATTCGAAGGAATAACTCTTGTATACTCTTTACCTTTGGAACAAGAGCCCAGCAACAGTACTGCAATGAACAGCACAGATAAGCGGAAAAAGAATTTTGTTTTATTCATAGCTAATATATATTTTATTGATTCATCAGGTTCATAGTATGGCATGCCACCAAGGCAGCTGTCTCTGTGCGTAATCGGGATTTTCCAAGACTGATTGGCTTAAAACCTTTTGAAAGAGCCTTTTCTACTTCCTCCGGACTAAAATCTCCTTCCGGACCAATCAGCACCACAGCATCTTCACCTTTCCGAAGAACATCTTTCAACAACGGTTTCTCACCTTCGTAACAATGTGCTATAAACTTTTGTCCTGGAAAATCGTGGGAAACAAATTTATCGAAATCAGTCATTTCATTCAGAATGGGGAGGTTTGCTTTAAGCGACTGCTTAATAGCAGAAATAAGAATTTTTTCAATTCGTTCGTTCTTAATCACTTTTCTTTCCGAGAAGCGGCAATTAAGGAAAGTTAGTTCATCAAAACCAATCTCGGTAGCTTTCTCTGCAAACCATTCATTACGGTCCATGTTTTTAGTTGGAGCCATAGCAATGTGTAAGTGGCACGGCCAGAATTTCTCTTGCGGAATTGTTTCTATGATAGTTACAAAACATTTCTTTCCTGTTGCCATACTAATTTCGGCTTTATAAAAAGAGCCTTTCCCATCAGTCAACATTATCTCATCACCTTGAGATAATCGTAATACGCGCAGACAGTGTTGAGCTTCTTCATCAGGCAGCTCATTTTTGACTAAAATGTCAGGAGTATAAAATACATGCATTATTAATAGGGTATGTGATCTTTATTGATTTAAACGTTTTTCTTCCTGCTCTCTTTGCATTATCTCATCACGCAGTTCAGAAGCCAATTCATAATCTTCGTCTTTAATAGCCTGTGAAAGAGCCTCTTTTAATGATTCAAGAGTCTCATACATATCTGATTCATCAGTTTCTTCTTCTACTTCAGGAATATATCCTTCAGCACTAAGAATTTCTTCAGTTGTATAAATAGGAGTATCAAAACGAAGAGCCAACGATACAGCATCAGAAGTTCTTGAATCTATCTTAAACGATTCTCCATCTTCCTTTTCAAAATAAAGGTAAGAATAGAAGATTCCATCTTTGGCCTTATAAATAAAAACCTGTGTGAGTTTTGTTTGAAGATATTCAGCAAAGGTTACAAATAAATCGTGAGTAAAAGGACGAGGAGTTGTAAGTCCTTTCAACTTAAGAGCAATTGCTTGTGCTTCGATAGAACCAATAATAACAGGCAACTGACGTGCCCCGTTTACTTCTTCCAAAACTAAGGCGAAAGCATTTGCCTGTAACTGACTGTTGGAAATATTTAATACCCGAAGTTCTACTTTATTATCCACTTTGAATCCAATTTTAGACTTTGGGGCAAATATAGGGATAATTTTGGGATGATGAGTCTATTCAAAGGTATTTATAAAAAAAAAGGCTGTCATCACGACAACCCAATCTTTATTAACCTTAAATCTAATACCATGAAAAACATGATGCAAATATAGAGGAATTATGTTATGCAACATAGCATATCGGATAAAATCTTCAATATATTAACATATTTTACACCAAAGTTTCAGATTTTATATTATTAACGCTATTCTACATATAATACTAACCCTTTAAGGTATTCTCCCTCCGGGTGATAGATATTTACCGGATGATCTGCAGGCTGAGTAAGTTGATGTAAAATCTTCACACTTCTGCCCGACATAGCAGCCGCAGTAAATACCGCTGTACGGAAATTGTCTTTTGTTACAACCTGCGAACAAGAGAATGTAAACAATATGCCGCCCGGTTTAATTTTCTCGAAAGCTTTAGCATTTAACTTCTTGTATCCTTGCAAAGCATTATGCAGTGCAGCTCTATGCTTAGCAAAAGCCGGTGGATCAAGAATAATTAAATCGTACTGGTCTCCCATTCTATCCAGATACTTAAATGCATCTTCAGCATAGGCCGTATGACGTGCATCTCCAGGGAAATTCAGTTCCACATTTTTATTAGTCAAATCAATTGCTTTAGCAGAACTATCTACCGAATGAACCAGATTGGCACCTCCACGCATTGCATAAAAAGAGAAACCACCTGTATAGCAAAACATATTGAGCACAGAACGGTCTTTTGCATATCTTTCAAGTAATGAACGGTTCTCCCGCTGATCAACAAAGAATCCGGTTTTTTGCCCTTTCAGCCAATCTACCTGGAATTTCAATCCGTATTCCTGAGCTATATTATCGGAACTTCCACCTTTAATAAAGCCATTTTCTTGTCCTAAATCAGCTTTGAAAGGCAATGTTGTTTCCGACTTATAATATATATTCTCAATCGCATCTCCCATTACCTGAGAAAGAGCACTCGCTATTTCCATGCGGTAAACGTGCATTCCTACCGAATGAGCTTGCATAACAGCAGTTTTGGCATAAACATCAATGATTAATCCTGGCAGATTATCACCTTCACCATGAACCAGTCTGTATGTATTATTGGTAGGGTTACCAGCCAAACCTATGCCTTTTCGTAAGTCGTAAGCAACTTCAAATTTCTTAACCCAGAAATCATGGTTTACCTCTTCTTGTTTAAAAGAAAGGACCCTTACTGCGATACTTCCCACCTGGAAGTGTCCTAAAGCAATAAACTCCTTTTTTGAAGTATACACATCTACTATTTCACCCTCTTCTGGTTCTCCCTCGAAGCGACTAATTGCTCCTGAAAAAATCCAGGGATGGAAACGCTTCAGCGATTCTTCTTTCCCCGATTTCAGATAAACTTTTTTGTAAGCCATTTATTTTTCTTTTTCTTCAATTACCGGTTCTACTATCTCCTCTTTTACATAATCGCCTGTTTGATGCAACTCTTGCAACAAGTTATAAATCTTGAGACATGTCCATGCGTCTGTAGCAGCATACAACTGCTGTGACGGACTTAATGTTTCGGCCTCCCAATTAGACAGGCGTTGCGATTTAGATATTTTCTGACCAAAAAGGATAGCATAAATTTTTTGCAGACTTTTATCCTGAATACCGAATGGTTTAACAAACTCCTGCAGCTCAATACAATTTTGCTGTTTAAAAGAGACTCTGCGATGCAAAGCCAAAAAATCGTCCTTCAACGAGAGTCCAACTTTTACAATCGAAGGATTCTCCAGCAAATCAATCAGCACTTTAGGAAATCCTATCAGGTTTAAGCGAAACAGGAAGCAATGCGTATCTGTAGCAACCTGCAGCAAAGAGACTTTATGTGATTTTCCCTTAACAAAAGACGGCTTTGTTTCGCTGTCAATTCCCAGCACAGCATACTTGTTCAAAAATTCAATAGCACGTTCAGCATCTTTTTCAGTACAAATCATTATAATTTTGCCTTCGAAATTTACTTTCGGCATTTCTGATATATCGTCTTTTGTTATAGTTCTTTTTACAATCATAATACTTCGTTCAACTTTTCATCATCATCAATTTCGTCTTCGTCTTCATCTTTATTATCAGCATTATACTTCACATCGTGCAAGGCTCTCAAAGTATTAACTAGTTTTTGTCCCCAATATAAAGCAAAATGTTCTTTGCAAATAGCCAATGAGTCATGCATTGTTTCATTGTATCCCAATTGAAAAACAAAAATAAAATCCTTCAAGTCCTGATAAATATCAGCAAGATCTTCCGATATACATTTTTTTATAGGAGTGTCGCTATAAGCCATTTCAGGAAGAAAGACTTCAAGATAGTCATCCTTTTCCCTTAATACATAAGCTACATTCATACGCATCACTTCATAAATTTCCTCAGTAACATATGTCTCAGGAGCCTCATCTCCAACCATTTCACATTCGGGCAATAATGATGCTTTAAGATAAAGCAATGGCAATATTTTTAGGGTGGTATCAACAAAAGAACTTCGCTTTGCACTTTCAGCACGTTCCAGATAAGCACAAAATTCAGCTGCCACTGTTACAAATTCCACAACATCTCTGCTGAATATCACTTGATGATTATTTTCCATACAACTTTTCAATTAAGCCGCAAAGTTAACAAAAAAGGAGTAATCCAACTGCAAATCAATGTATTTTAACGTGAAATGTAAGCACAATGCACCTCTTAGTAATCTGAGAGATACGAACCACAAATATGACTATAAACTTTTCTTCTAAGTCAAGAAGCATCATTTTGTACAAGAAAACTATTTATTTTGTACAAAACGCATTATTTTTCTACAAAATATTCATATTACTATTTTGCTAAATTTTTATTTGATTCTTAATCTCCAACTAATGTTATTTTATTATTTTTGCAGAATCAAACAATAAAAATAAAATTCTTAATGGCAAAGAAAAAAACAGATAAGAGTCTGGCAATGGAACCTGTTACCACCAATAATTTAACAAAAACCTTTCATAATGAGACTTTTCATTTTATTATTGGTTTAATGATGGTTATTTTTTCAGTCTATTTACTACTGGCTTTTACTTCCTTCTTTTTTACCGGAGCAGCCGATCAAAGTATTCTGGACAACCCGAACTCAGACCAGTTATCTTCAATTAATAATCACATAAGAAATTATGCTGGCTCGAGAGGTGCTCAGATGGCAAATTACTTAATTAACGAATGCTTTGGAGTCTCGTCTTACTTTATGCTGCTATTTCTGAGTATTGTTGGTATGAAATTGATGAGAGTACGTAATTTCCGCATTTGGAAATGGTTTATTGGTTGTTCTCTGCTGCTTATCTGGTTTTCTGTATTCTTTGGATTTGTATTCATGGATAACTATAAAGATAGCTTTATTTACCTTGGAGGCTTACATGGATATAACGTTAGCAATTGGTTGGTTTCACAAATAGGTGTTCCAGGCATATCTTTGGTTCTTTTAGCTACTGCCCTTTGCTTTCTGATTTATCTGAGCACACAGACTATTATTTATATCAGACGTGCACTTCAACTTAATTTCAGAAAGAAAAAAGAGAAAGAAGAAGCTTTGGCTACAGAAGATGACACACTGGATTTTACCAATCCTGAGCCTAAGACTGTAAACTTCAAACTAGACCGCAGTTTTGAACAAAAAGCAGTATCTAAGCCAATGGAAGCTATAACTCCTGCACCTATTGAAGAAGCACCTGTAGAGGATTGGGTGAAATCAAACATAGTAAACGAAGAGGAAATAGAATATCCTGAGACTATAGAAGAAAATGAGGAGGAACCTGAAGATAAAGAACCGGAATTCAAAATAGAATCTGCAAAATCCAGTGATGATGAAGCTTATGATGCCTCTAATTTAGGACAGTATAATCCTACACTCGATTTGGAGAACTACCGTCATCCGGGTCTGGACCTGATGAAGCGGTACGATAACAATGAGCCTGCCATTAACATGGAAGAACAGACTGCGAATAAAGATAAGATTATCAGCACGCTAAGAAGTTTTGGTATTGAAATAAGTTCAATTAAAGCAACTGTAGGCTCAACTGTTACTTTATACGAAATTACTCCTGAAGCCGGTGTACGTATTTCCAAGATTCGGGGGTTGGAAGATGATATAGCTCTTAGTCTTTCTGCATTAGGTATTCGTATCATTGCACCAATTCCGGGAAAAGGGACCATTGGTATTGAAGTTCCAAACTCCAATCCAAAGATTGTATCCATGCATTCAATCATTTCATCCAGGAAGTTCCAAGAATCATCATTCGAACTACCTATTGCATTTGGTAAAACCATTACCAATGAGATTTTCATGGTAGATCTTTGCAAGATGCCTCACGTACTTGTAGCCGGAGCTACCGGACAGGGTAAATCTGTGGGATTAAATGCAATTATTACATCATTACTCTATAAGAAGCATCCTGCTGAATTAAAATTTGTATTGATTGACCCTAAGAAAGTAGAGTTCAGTATATATTCAACAGTAGAGAAACATTTTCTGGCTAAATTACCTGATGGCGAAGAGGCTATTATAACAGACTTTACCAAGGTAGTACATACACTGAATTCTCTTTGTATTGAGATGGATACCCGTTACGATTTGCTTAAAAAAGCACACACTCGTAACATTAAGGAATATAACGAGAAGTTTATTAATCGCAGACTGAATCCGGAAAAGGGACATAAGTTTATGCCATATATAGTAGTGGTTATTGATGAGTTTGGTGACTTGATTATGACTGCCGGCAAAGAAGTTGAACTTCCAATTGCGCGTATTGCTCAGTTGGCACGTGCCGTAGGTATTCACATGATTATTGCCACTCAACGTCCTACAACTAATATTATCACCGGTACAATTAAAGCCAACTTCCCGGCCCGTGTTGCTTTCCGTGTGTCATCCATGATGGACTCTCGTACAATTCTCGACCGTCCGGGAGCTAATCAGCTGATTGGTCGCGGGGATATGCTTTTCTTACAAGGAAGTGATCCGGTTCGTGTGCAATGTGCATTCGTCGATACTCCTGAAGTAGAAAAAATCACTGATTATATTTCTCGTCAGCAAGGATACACTACAGCATTCTACTTGCCAGAATATGTAGGAGAAGAGAGCGAAAGTACTGTTGGAGATGTAGATATGAACCGTCTCGACCCAATGTTCGAGGATGCAGCCCGATTGGTTGTAATTCACCAGCAAGGTTCTACATCACTTATACAACGAAAATTCTCTATCGGATATAATCGTGCCGGCAGAATTATGGATCAATTGGAGAAAGCTGGAATTGTTGGTCCGTCTGAAGGAAGTAAAGCTCGCCAGGTTATGTGCATTGACGAAACAGATTTGGAAATGCGATTAGGTAATCTAAGACAATAATCTTATATTTAGCATAAAAATAACCAAAGAATAAAATAATGAAAAAGTATATCATTACATTACTGATTAGTGCTTTGATCTTGCCTTGCTTTGCGCAAAAAGATGCACAAGCTAAAAAGATTCTGGACGAAACATCTGCTGCTTTTGCTAAGGCAGGAGGTATAAAAGCTACTTTCAGAATTAAATCCGGAGGTAATCAAATAAATGGTGTACTGCAGCTAAAGAATAAAAAGTTCTTTTTAGATACAAATGATGCTACAACCTGGTTTGATGGAAAAACTCAATGGAGCTATCTTAAACATAGTGAAGAAGTAAACATTAGCTTACCCACTGAGGATGAACTGCAAAGCATGAATCCTTATGCCTTACTTAATATTTATAAAAATGGATATAATTATAAATTAAATGGCACAGTTGGAAACAATTATAAAATAACTCTGACTCCAGAAAATAAGAAAAAAGCATTCTCACGTATTATCCTGTTAATCTCAAAAAGTAATTATCAGCCTCAGCATATTACTTTAGAACAGCCTAACAACAATAGTGAAATTACTATCACAAGCTATAAAACGAAACAATCATATTCTGATTCTTTGTTTCAGTTTAATAAAAAGAAATATCCAAATGCGGAAATTATTGACTTAAGATAAAAAACAAAATGGAAAATATAGAAAAAACAAGATGCCTGATTATCGGTTCAGGACCGGCAGGATATACAGCAGCAATTTATGCTGGAAGAGCAAACTTATCTCCTATCCTATATGAAGGGTTACAACCTGGAGGACAACTAACAACCACAACAGAAGTTGAGAACTTTCCCGGTTATCCGGATGGAGTAGATGGTACTCAGCTTATGGATGACTTAAAAAGACAAGCAGCTCGTTTTGGTGCCGACATCAGAAGTGGACTTGCTACTGCTGCCGACCTCAGCAAAGCTCCTTACAAGATAACAATTGAAGGTGAAAAAGTTATCGAAGCAGATACTATCATTATTGCTACCGGTGCTACAGCTAAATACCTGGGACTGGAAGATGAAAAGAAATATGCCGGAATGGGTGTTAGTGCATGCGCTACCTGTGACGGATTCTTTTATCGCAAAAAAGTGGTTGCAGTAGTAGGTGGAGGAGATACAGCTTGCGAAGAAGCCATCTATTTAGCAGGATTAGCTAAAAAAGTATATCTGATAATTCGTAAGCCATTTCTGAGAGCAACTAAAATTATGCAGGAACGTGTATTAAATCACGAAAAGATTGAAGTTCTTTTCGAGCATAATACTTTAGGCCTCTTCGGAGAGAACGGAGTAGAAGGTGCACATGTTGTAAAACGCATGGGAGAAGCTGATGAAGAACGTTATGACATAGCTATAGACGGCTTCTTTTTAGCCATTGGGCACAAGCCAAATTCTGAAATATTCGCTCCTTATCTTGATACCGACCCTGTTGGATACATTATAACAGAAGGTGATACCCCTCGCACTAAAGTTCCCGGAGTATTCGCAGCCGGCGATGTTGCCGATCCTGTTTACCGACAAGCTACAACAGCTGCCGGAAGCGGATGTAAAGCTGCAATTGAAGCAGAACGTTATTTAGCTGAGCACAAATTATAATATATCACTATTTGATTAATAAAAAAACATTCATTAATAGCTATTAATCAAAATAACTATTATAATGCAATACTTAGAGAATTCCCCGATAAAGTTTTTCGATCTTTATCGGGGAATTTCATTTTTATGACAATAAATTTACTTACTTTGTGATTTTTAATATTTATAGAACGACTAACTGAATAAAAATATATTTAAACATCCAATTTATATAAATTATGAGATCTCTATTTAAAAATTTATTCACGGCATCACTACTACTATGTGCAAGTACAACTTTTGCACAGCAAATGCCACCAATACCTATCGATAAAGACGTAAGAATAGGTAAGTTAGAAAACGGATTAACCTATTACATCCGTAAAAACACAACAAACGAAAAAAGAGCTGATTTCTACATTGCACAGAAAGTAGGTTCTATTCTTGAGGAACCACAACAAAGAGGTTTAGCACACTTCCTGGAGCACATGGCTTTCAATGGTTCTAAGAATTTTCCAGGAACAGATAAGGGCTTAGGCATTGTTCCATGGTGTGAAAGTGTAGGAATAAAATTCGGAGTAAATCTTAATGCTTATACAAGTATTGATCAAACCGTATATAATATTTCCAATGCTCCTGTTACCCGCGAAGGAATATTAGATTCATGCTTGCTTATTTTACACGACTGGTCAAATGACTTGTTATTAGCAGACAAAGAAATTGATAAAGAACGTGGCGTTATTCACGAAGAATGGCGTTCTCGCATGAGCGCTATGCAACGTCTACGCGAAAAAGCACTGCCTATAATATACGCAGGAACTAAATATGCCGACTGTATGCCTATTGGAACAATGGACGTAGTTGATAACTTTAAATATAAAACACTTCGGGATTATTATGAAAAATGGTACCGCCCAGATTTGCAAGGTTTGGTTATTGTAGGAGACATTGATGTAGATGCTGTTGAAGCTAAAATCAAGAAAATGTTCAGTGATATTCCTAAACCGGTAAATCCTGCATTACGTACTTATTTCCCGGTTAATGAAAATAAAGAACCTATTGTTGTAATTGAGAAAGACAAGGAGCAAACCAATATGCAGATTTTGCTTTTCAACAAACATGATGTATATCCTGATTCTTTAAAGAACAATATGCAATATCTGTTTTTTGATTACGCAAAGAATATGATTGGTAATATGTTGAATGCTCGTTTAAACGAGCTTACTCAATCAGCTAATCCTCCATTTGTTTATGGATACACATACGATAGCAGCTTCTTTGTTTCAAAAACAAAAGATGCTTTTACAGGTGTTGCAGTAAGCAAAGAAGATGGAGTTGAAAATGCATTAAGTACTCTTCTTCGTGAAATAGAACGTGCTCATCGTTTTGGTTTTACTGAATCTGAGTATATACGTGCACGTGCTGAGTATTTAACAAATCTCGAATCAGAATATAACGAAAGAGGCAAAAAGAAAAATGAAGATTATGTTAACAGTTATGTAAACAACTTCACTGACAACGAGCCTATTCCAAGTATCGATGACAGATATGCTCTTATGAATAAAATAGCGCCAAATCTGCCTGTAGCCATGATTAATGAAGTTTTGAAATCATTCATTGCAGACAGTAATCAGGTTGTAGCAATCTTTGGTCCTGATAAAGAAGGATTAGTATATCCTACTAAAGATAAGATTCTATCTATTTTTAAAAGCGTAAAAGCAGAGAATATCACTGCATACGTAGACAAAGTTTCAAACGAACCACTTATTTCTGTAGCTCCAAAAGCTGGTAAGATTATTTCTACAAAAGAAAATACTAACTTTGGTACAACTACACTTACATTATCAAATGGTGTAAAGGTTATCGTTAAGAAGACTGATTTCAAAGCTGACGAAATTCAGATGAAGGGTGTTAGTTTAGGTGGTAATTCCCTGATGCCTAACTCTGAAATTATTAATATCAAATCACTTAATGATGTAGTTGAGTTAGGAGGATTAGGAAACTTCAGTGCAGTTAACCTACAGAAAGTATTAGCTGGTAAAAAAGCTTCAGTAAGTGCTTCCGTTGGAACAAATACAGAAGGTGTTAACGGTAGCTGTTCTCCTAAAGATCTGGAAACTATGTTACAGCTTACTTATCTTACATTTACTGCTCCAAGAATGGATGCTGATGCATTCGCTTCTTACAAAACACGTATGAAAGCCTCTTTACAGAACAGAGAAGCAAATCCTATGGTAGCTTTCAATGATTCTGTTACATTCGGTATGTATGGTAATCACCCAAGAACAATACGTATTAAGGCTGACATGATTGATAAAATTGATTATCAGAAATGTATGGACTTATACAAAGACCGCTTTAAAGATGCAAGTGATTTCACCTTTATTCTGGTTGGTAACGTAGATCTTGAAAAGGCAAAACCGCTAATTGAACAATATCTCGGATCTCTTCCATCAATAAACAGAAAAGAAACATTCAAAGATACTAAGATGTATACGCGTAAAGGCCTATACAAGAATGAATTCAAGAAGATACAGCAAACTGCAAAAGCTTCTGTATTTACATTCTATAACGGAAACTGCAAATACACATCTCAGAATGATATCATGATGAGTATGCTATCTCAGATTCTTGACATTGTTTATACTGAAAAAATCCGCGAACAAGAAGGTGGTACTTATGGTGTTAGTGTATATGGAAATACTGCTAAATTCCCTAAAGAAGAATATTCTCTTCAAATTGTATTCCAAACAGATCCTGCTAAAAAGGATAAACTGATTAAGATTGTTTTTGATGAAATAGACAACATTGCAAAAGTTGGCTCATCAGAAACCAATCTGGCTAAAGTAAAAGAATATATGTTGAAGAAATACAAAGAGAACATAAAAGAAAATAGCTATTGGGTAGGTTGTATTGATGAATATCTTTACACCGGATTAGACATGGACGCTAATTATGAAGCTATTGTTAACAAAATAACAATAAGTGATCTTCAGAAATTTGCACAGAGTATGTTCAGCCAAAAAAATCAGGTTGAAGTAACAATGACTTCTCCTGAAGCTAAATAATAAAATAACAGAAAGTAAGAAAAGGCCTTTTCAGAAGGTCTTTTCTTACCTTTATCTTAAGTTCAAATACATATCTGTTTATGCTTTTAAATGAATTACGAAAACACGCCAAATTAGCCGCCAAACGGCATCCCATGTTCGAAAAGAATAAATTCGGGAAATTCTATCTCTATTTTATGATGTTATTCTGGGCCGGATATTTTATTTTCTTTGGCATTATATTCGGATTCGGTTTTGCAGATATGTTTCCAACAATGGAACCATATCATATAATGAATAAAGGGTTATTCATAATCCTTGCTATCGACTTTCTTTTTCGCTTCGCTTTTCAAAAAACTCCTACGCAGGAAATAAAGCCTTATCTATTATTACCGATAAAGAAGAACAAGCTACTTAATATTCTTCTTTTAAAATCGGCAACAGCCTCATACAATGCCTTCTGGCTATTTATGATTATTCCTTTTGCATTCATTACTGTTACTAAATATTTTGGAATTACGGGAATCATTACCTATAGTCTGGGATTTTATTTACTAATGATTCTCAATAATTACTGGTACCAAATGTGCCGCACTTTAATCAATGAAAAAACTTATTTCGTAATTATACCTATCGTCTTTTACGGGCTTCTTTTAACACTGGAACTTACATTAGGCAATCCGGTGAGTGCTTTCACTATGGAGGTAGGTGAATTATTTATCAAGGGAAATCCGCTTAGTTTCCTTGGTGTACTAATTGCTGCAGCTGGACTGGGTTGGATAAACCGCACTATCATGATCAGGAATCTGTATGCCGAACTAGCTAAAACAAATGACACTAAAATAAAACATGTTTCAGAATATAAATTTCTGGAACAATACGGTGAAGTTGGAGAATACTTACGCTTAGAGCTAAAGCTATTATTCAGAAACAAAAGGAGTAAATCCATGTTCAGAATGGGATGTTTCCTTATTATTATGCTTACAGGAATGCTCTTCACACCTTCCTATGAAGGCCCGGTTGGAAAAAGCTTTGTTGGGATCTACAATTTTGCAATCTTAGGAATCCTGATGCTCACACAAATAATGAGTTTCGAAGGAAACTACCTTGATGGACTAATGAGCCGCAAAGAATCCATCTATAATCTACTTAGAGCCAAATACTATTTTTACAGTTTTGCTGTGATAGTTCCCTTTATTCTAATGATTCCAGTTATAATAATGGGGAAAATAACACTATTAATGGCTATATCATATAGTTTCTTTACTACCGGATTTATTTATTTCATTATTCTTCAATTAGCTGTTTACAATAATAAAACAACACCATTGAACGAAAGTCTGATAGGTCGGCAATCTACCGGAACCGGTTTTCAGAGCCTTATCAGTTTAATGTCCTTCGGTGTTCCTATGCTGGTTATCAATTTGCTCAGAATAGCATTTGGAGAAATAATAAGTCAGTTAGTACTTCTGGCTATTGGTCTGGCCCTGACATTTACTTCAAATTATTGGATCATGAATATCTATAAACGCTTCATGAAAAGAAGATATAAAAATATGGAAGGATTCAGAGATACCAAATAAGAGTGTTTCATTTTTTACCTTATCATTTAAATTCAAATAAACCATGGCAACAATAAAAATCAATAATTTACAAAAAGACTTCGGCGAAAAAAGAGCTGTAGATATAGATAATTACGTAATAAACAACGGAGACATATTGGGTTTGGTAGGAAACAACGGAGCTGGTAAAACCACATTTTTCCGTCTTATCCTGGATTTGTTGCAAGCCAACAATGGCTCTGCCTTTATAAATGACATCGATTCCAGCAAAAGTGAAGAATGGAAGTCTTTTACAGGAGCATTCATTGACGAGGGTTTCCTCATTGACTATCTTACTCCTGAAGAGTATTTCTATTTTATCGGTAAGATGTATGGACTAAAGAAAGAAGAGGTAGACGAACGCTTAACAACTTTCGAACGTTTCATGAACGGAGAAGTTGTGGGACAAAAAAAGTATATCCGAAACTTTTCTGCCGGCAATAAACAGAAAATAGGTATTATCTCCGCTATGATTCACAATCCGGAGCTTCTCATACTCGATGAACCATTTAACTTCCTTGATCCAAGTTCACAGTCCATTATAAAACACATCCTTAAAGATTACAATGAGCAAACGGGTGCTACAATACTTATTTCCAGTCATAACCTGAATCACACAACAGATATCTGTCCACGTATAGCTTTACTCGAAAATGGTAAGATTATCAGAGACATAGACAATATAGATAATTCCGCTGAAAAAGAGTTGGAAGCTTATTTCAACGTAGAATAGATTATCAACATAATATTAATACTTTAAAAAATCTCAGATGAAAAAACTAGTTATTCTTTCGTGCATCTTGTTGTTTTCAATATCTGCCGGAGCTCAATCTCTTTTGTGGAAAGTATCGGGTAATGGATTAAAAAATCCATCCTATATATTCGGAACTCACCATCTGGCTCCATTGTCTATTCTCGATAAAGTCAGTGGCTTTAAAGAAGCTTTTGATGCAAGCAAACAAGTGGTAGGAGAACTGAATATGAAAGATGCACAATCTCCGGAAGGAATAAAAAAAATGCAGGATAAAATGTTCATTACCAATGATACCACTGCACAAATTCTTTTCAGTGATACAGAACAAGCCACTATTAATTCGTTTTTAAAAGCAAACCTCGGCTTTGATCTTAATCAGGTACCTAAAATAAGACCTGCATTTATTAGTATGATGGTAGCAATGACTGTTGCAGCCAAAGCACTTTCTTTCAACCCAAAAGAACAGCTCGACGGATATTTCCAAACAAAGGGAGAAGAAAGTGGGAAAAAGATTGCGGCTCTTGAAACTTTAGAATTTCAAAGAGACCTTTTGTATGACTCACAGTCTCTACAACGCCAGGCACGTTTACTTGTATGTTCATTAAACGATACGGCCAAAATTGTAAGAGATACAAAAGAACTAACAGAAGCTTATAACAGTTTCAATATCGACAAGATGCAAAAACTGTCTGAAGAAAAACAAGGAAACAGCTGCGACCCTATACCAGGAGAAATGGAATCAATGATAGATAACAGAAATAAAGACTGGGCTGCGAAACTACCTGCTATTATGAAAGAAACTCCTTCTTTTATAGCTGTTGGAGCCTTACATCTTCCCGGAGACAATGGTTTGCTTTCCTTACTCAGAAAACAAGGGTTCAAGGTTGAGCCTGTGAAATAACATTCTAAACATGAAAATTAAGCTTGCGGAAAAACACCCTCTGTTTTTTGTTATTATAGGGGGTGAAACTAATTTTTCCGCAGCTTATAATCAATCAGTTAGCTCAAAAAGTAAAACGTATTGTCAGAAAACAACCTTATAAGTTGTCTCTCAAAATGAGAAAGTCGAGTTAAAAAGTGTTTCATCACTCATTAATAACACTTTATCCAGATAAACTATAAATTCAAAGAAGAGTTGATGATAATTAAACCTCAATAAATAAAAATCTAACAGGTTATCTTGCGCAGTTTATCAGGTTACATTTTTATTTATTCACGAAAGATTTTTAAAGAATACAGTTTGTTCCGCTCAGGTGAAGAATATATCTATATCAATATAGTAAATACCCTCATAATAAACAGAATAAATTTCTCTTAAATATTTGTCCAATTAAAATAGAATCAGTAATTTTGTGCCCTAATTAGTCCGCGCGGGTAAATAAGAGATGTTAAATGATTAAGATCCACCTTCCGGAGAGAACCTGTATAACAAAATATAACAGATGTACGTAATTGTAGAAATTAACGGCCAGCAATTCAAAGCAGAAGCTGGAAAAAGAATGTATGTTCACCACATACAAGACGCTGAAAACGGAGCGACTGTAGAATTTGACAAAGTATTGTTAGTTGACAAAGATGGCGCAGTAACTGTAGGAGCCCCAACAGTAGAAGGTGCAAAAGTAGTATGCGAAGTAATTTCTCACCTTGTAAAAGGCGACAAAGTAATCGTATTCCACAAGAAGAGAAGAAAAGGTTACAGAAAACGTAACGGTCACCGTCAACAATTTACAGAGTTAAACATTAAAGAAGTAGTAGCTTAATCAATTAAATTTTTAAGAAGAAATGGCACATAAAAAAGGTGTCGGTAGTTCTAAGAACGGCCGCGAATCACATAGCAAAAGATTAGGCGTAAAAGTATATGGTGGACAAACTTGCAAAGCTGGTAATATCATCATTCGCCAAAGAGGTACAGAACATCACCCAGGTTTAAACATGGGTATGGGTAAAGATCACACACTTTACGCATTAGTTGATGGCGTTGTAACATTCAAGAAAGGAAGATTAGATCGTTCATACGTATCTATCATCCCTGCTGAAACAACAGAAGCATAACAACGATTTTTGTTTCAAATAAAAAAAGTTCCTGTAACATTCGTTGCAGGAACTTTTTTTATTATTTATAGGATTAGAAAGATTATAAATATCATCTTATCTTATTTTTATTTATCTTTGTGACTCAAAATAAAAAAACTATAAAAACAGTATAAGATATGCTTACACTTAAAGTAATTACAGAAAAGACCGACGAGGTTCTTCGTGGTCTGGAAAAGAAACACTTTAAAGGCGCACAGGAAGCCATAGATAAAGTGCTGGAGTTAGACAAAAAAAGACGCACTGCACAAAATGAGCTAGATAAGAATCTTGCCGAAGTAAATGCTCTCTCGAAATCCATTGGTAAACTAATGAAGGAAGGAAACAAAGAAGAAGCAGAATCGGCGCGCACAAAAGTAAGCGAAATCAAAGAGGGAAACAAAGCTTTGGAAACAGCAATGAACGAAGCTGCAGAAGAACTTCAGGTTCTGCTTTGCACAATCCCTAATCTACCCCATTCTTCTGTTCCTGAAGGCTATGGTGCCGACGACAACAAAGTAGAGAAAATGGGGGGAGTTAACCCAGAACTTCCGGCTGATGCAGTTCCACATTGGGATCTTTGCAAGAAATATGATTTGATTGACTTCGAACTTGGAGTTAAAATTGCCGGTGCCGGTTTCCCTGTTTATAAAGGAAAAGGAGCTCGTTTACAAAGAGCTTTAATTAACTTCTTCCTCGACGAAGCACGCAATGCAGGTTATCTGGAAATTGAACCTCCTTATGTAGTAAATGCTGCTTCCGGTTACGGAACAGGACAGTTACCCGACAAAGAAGGACAGATGTATCACGATAATCAGGATGATTTATATCTTATCCCTACAGCAGAAGTTCCTGTAACAAACATCTACAGAGATGTAATCCTTACAGACAACGAACTACCTATTAAGAACTGTGCTTACTCTGCATGTTTCCGTCGTGAAGCCGGTTCTTATGGCAAGGATGTACGCGGATTAAACCGTCTGCACCAGTTCAACAAAGTAGAGATTGTTCGTATTGATAAGCCTGAACATTCTTACGACTCACTGAAAGAGATGATTGCTCACGTTGAAAACTTGGTTAACAAGCTAGAATTACCTTATCGTATTCTTCGTCTTTGCGGAGGCGATATGAGTTTCACTTCAGCCATTACATTCGACTTTGAAGTATTCTCTGCAGCACAACAACGTTGGTTGGAAGTTAGTTCTGTATCCAACTTTGAATCATATCAGGCTAACCGTCTGAAATGCCGCTACCGCACAGGAGACAAGAAGACAGAACTTTGCCACACATTAAATGGTAGTGCATTAGCTTTACCACGAATAGTGGCTGCCTTACTCGAAAATAATCAAACTCCAGAAGGTATTCGCATACCAAAAGCATTGGTTCCTTATACAGGATTTGATATCATCGACTAAATTTCCCCGCAAGGGATTTCTATAAAAAAACCAGAGCGTTTTACTATGTTAAGTCTAGTGAAACGCTTTTGTTTTTTTAGAGTCATAGTTTTGATATAAAAAACAATAAGATTACCTTTGCCAATACCGACATTCTGAAATTATAAATCTAATATAAATATCATATTTCTACTTTTATGAATAAAATAATTAATAAAGAACACTTCTCAGAGAAAGTCTTTAAACTGGAAATTGAAGCACCGCTGATTGCTCGTTCCCGCAAAGCCGGACACTTCGTAATTGTCCGCGTTGGAGAAAAAGGTGAACGTATGCCATTGACCATTGCCGGAGCAGATCTAAACAAAGGTACAATCACCCTTGTTGTTCAGGAAGTGGGACTTTCTTCGACAAAACTATGTAATCTTGAAGTTGGAGAGTATATTACAGACGTTGTAGGCCCATTAGGACAGGCAACTCATATTGAAAATTTCGGTACTGTAGTTTGTGCAGGTGGTGGTGTAGGTATAGCTCCTCTCCTTCCAATTGTTCAGGCATTAAAGGCTGCAGGCAATAAGGTTATAACTGTTCTTGCCGGACGTACAAAAGAGCTTATCATTCTTGAAAAAGAGATGCGCGAAAGTTCTGATGAAGTAATTATTATGACAGACGACGGCTCTTACGGTAATAAAGGTGTAGTTACTGTTGGTGTAGAAGAAGTACTTCTACGTGAAAAGGTAAATAAATGCTTCACTATCGGACCAGCTGTAATGATGAAGTTTGTTTCTTTGTTAACTAAAAAATATGAAGTACCTACGGAAGCTTCTCTGAATACCATCATGGTAGACGGAACAGGTATGTGTGGAGCATGCCGTGTTACTGTAGGAGGAAAAACTAAGTTTGTTTGCGTAGATGGTCCTGAATTTGATGCTCATCAGGTAGACTTTGACGGAATGATTAAACGTATGAGCGCCTTCAAGGATGCTGAAAGAGAAGAAATCAAGAAGCTAGGATCGCCAAAATGTGAAATTACCATAAGTCAGCATGCTGAAGACCGCACTGCACCATGGCGTGTAGATTTGCGTAAAAGCATGAAAGCAAAAGAACGTACCGATATTACACGCGTTCACATGAACGAACTTGATCCTGAATATCGTTCACATAACCGCGAAGAGGTTAATCAGGGATTAACTCTGGAGCAAGCAATGCAAGAAGCAAAACGTTGTCTTGACTGTGTTAATCCAGGTTGTATAACTGGCTGTCCGGTTGAAATCAATATACCTAAGTTCGTTAAAAACATTGAACGCGGAGAAGTGCTCGAAGCAGCCAGAACACTGAAAGAAACAAGTGCACTTCCTGCAGTATGCGGCCGTGTTTGTCCACAGGAAAAACAGTGCGAATCGAAGTGTATCTACGTTCTAAAAATGAATAAAGAAGCTGTTGCCATCGGTCACTTGGAACGCTTTGCTGCCGATTTTGAAAGAGAGAGCGGACAAATTTCTGTTCCAGACTTAGATGAAAGCAACGGAATTAAAATAGCAGTTATTGGTTCCGGTCCTTCCGGACTATCTTTTGCCGGAGATATGGCAAAACTAGGATATGATGTAACTGTATTCGAAGCATTACACGAAATTGGAGGAGTACTTAAATATGGTATCCCTGAATTCCGTTTACCAAATAGCATTGTCGATGTAGAAATCAACAACCTTGAAAAAATGGGAGTTAATTTCGTAAAAGACTGTATTGTTGGAAAAACAATCACCGTAGAAGAGTTACAGGAAAAAGGATTTAAAGGTTTCTATGTTGCTTCGGGTGCCGGACTTCCTAACTTTATGAATATCCCGGGTGAAAACTCACTGAATATCCTTTCGTCTAACGAATATCTTACACGCGTAAATCTTATGGATGCAGCAAATCCGGAATCGGATACTCCTGTTGCTTTCGGTAAGAACGTAGCAGTTATCGGTGGAGGAAATACTGCAATGGACTCTGTTCGTACTGCAAAACGTTTAGGAGCAGAACGCGCCATGATTATTTATCGCCGTTCGGAAGAAGAGATGCCAGCTCGTCTTGAAGAAGTTAAGCATGCAAAAGAAGAGGGTATTGAATTCCTCACTTTACATAACCCAATTGAATATATTGCCGACGAACGTGGATTTGTTAAGCAGGTAATTCTTCAGAAAATGGAACTTGGCGAACCAGATGCATCTGGTCGTCGCAGTCCGGTTGCCATTCCAGGTGCAACTGAAACAATTGACATCGACCTTGCTATTGTCAGCGTAGGTGTATCTCCTAACCCTATTGTTCCAAGTTCTATTAAAGGCCTTGAAACTGGTAGAAAAGGTACAATCAATGTAAACGATGAAATGGAATCGTCAATTCCAATGATTTTTGCCGGAGGAGATATTGTACGAGGCGGAGCAACCGTAATTCTTGCTATGGGTGATGGTCGTAAAGCAGCAGCAGCAATGGATCAGAAATTCAAAAACAAATAACTTGCATAAAGCATTTCAACTTATATAATATAACCTAAAGGCCGGATTTGAAAAAGTCTGGCCTTTTTTGTTGGATAAACGTTAGGTCTACAAATATTCACAGCAGATTGAAAGTGCGCGGGCAACCATGCCATTTTTTTGTTTTCTTACGGGGTGAAATAAAAATGCCCGCGCCTAATAATCAGAACATTATCTTTAAAAATAAAATAGTAAGACAGAAAACCTGACGAAACATTTCATATTTTACTCTTCATACCGAGTTAAAATGTGTTATACTACTGGTTATCAGTCGTTATTCTCTTCCAAATTCATGTCCACTTGCATTTTTGGGCTCCTGAAACCAGCTTTTCTTTAAAAGATATATAGATAATTATCTTCCTGTCGCTATTAACATATCTCACTTCATAAAAACGAAATAGACAGCCATTACCAGACAAACCCCGGCAGCTAAATGGTTCCAATGCAAAGATTCACCTTTAAATAGCATGGTAGAAAACACCGTAAAAACAATAAGAGTAATCACCTCCTGCACAACCTTCAACTGCATCAGACTAAAAGGGCCACCATTTCCATTAAATCCCAACCGATTGGCTGGAACCTGACACATATATTCCGCCAAAGCAATACCCCATGAAAATACAATAACACCAATTAAAGGCCAGTTACTAATAACCTTATCTTCCTGCAATTTTAAATGGCCATACCAGGCAAACGTCATAAACACATTAGATATAACCAAAAGTAAAATAGAATAAAAACCTTGCATAATTTTAAATATTAAAATACTCTATATTAAATACCTGTTTCAGGCAATAAATCAGTCTGTATATTATTCATACTTCCCCAAAGACTGTAACGAGCCTCCGGATTCATTTTTTCGAATAAACGAAGCACCTCTTTCATATCCGAGCGATGAGAGTCTACTTCATACGGACAATTCTTATTCTGCTTCTTAAAGTTCCTCACTCCAGCCAGAGCAATAAGATCTGCTTCAGGAATAAGGCACATCGGGCGGATTATTGTCATATCAAACTTCCTCATCATAAGCTTAGGAGGCATACTACTGAAAGCTCCCTGAAAAACCTGATTCATAAGCAATGTTTCCAGAATATCATCCATGTGGTGACCTAATGCAATTTTATTGCAACCCTGTTCTTTTGCCACAGTAAAAAGAGCTTTCCGCCTGTTCCACGAACAAAGAAAACAAGGAGACTTACGTGTATCTGTCGATGCATCAAAAGATGTTTCGCTATACACAAAAGGAATACCGAATGATTCTGCATAACCTTTCAGATACTCCACATCCGACTGGTAAGGAATGTTAGTCATGGCAATATAAGCAGCCACAACAGAAAAGCGAGGTTTAAATATCTTTGAACGTCGACCAATAAGTTCCAATAATGCCAGAGAATCCTTTCCACCAGAAAGTCCTACAAGGATTTTATCACCTTCGTCAATCAAACGATATTTCACTACACCCTTATTAAACCGTGTTTCTACACGTCTATAAATCTTTTCTTCTTCTGTAAACTGCGCCATATTTTTTTAAATTGGGCACAAAATTACATGAAAACCAGATGAATGAATACAGCAAAATAATCTTTTAAAGAAGAATTAACATAATAGCATATTTGTAATTCGTATAATAACTAAAAACTTTGTACTTTTGAAGTTCTTAATTTAACGAAACTAGCATGAAAAAGAAACATGTAATATTTATTCTTCTTTGCCTGTCGGCTTTTTCAATATCTGCTCAAACCCTGGAAGAAGCCAAAGAGCTATTTAAAAATGGGCAGTTTGAACAGGCAAAACCTGCATTCTATAAGCTATTAAAAAGTACTCCTAAAAACCCTAACTACAATTTTTGGTACGGTGCATGCTGCTATGAAACCGGAGAAAAAAATAATGCTGAAAAATATTTAGTTGTTGGTGCCAGCAAAAAAATCCAGGAAGCTTTTCGCTATTTAGGTCAACTATACAGCGAGCAGTACCGCTATGAAGAAGCTGAAGAGAATTTCAGTGCTTATGAAGCAATGCTAATAAAGAATAATCAGCCTACAGAAAAATACGAAAACGCCATAAAACAAGCCACCTTAGGAAATCAGATGATTAAGGGAGTTGAGAAAGTTGCAATTATAGACAGTATTGTTGTTAATAAGAGCGATTTTCTGAGTGCTTATAAAATTAGCGAAGAATCTGGTTCACTATCTTCCTTTAATGAGTTCTTTGAAACAGAAGGAAATAATGAAGGCATTGTTTATCAAACAGAACTAGGCAATAAGCTTTACTACGGCGATAAAGGTAAAGGAAATCATCTGAATATTTACACCAAAACCAAGTTACTTGGCCAATGGAGTGAACCTGCATTACTTCCTACCTCAATCAATTCAGGCAGTGATGCCAATTATCCTTTTGTTATGTCGGATGGAATCACCATCTACTACGCATCCAAAGGAAAAGGTTCAGTAGGCGGATATGATATCTTCGTTACCCGTTATAATAGCGATACAGATAATTATCTGAATCCTGAAAATGTAGGTATGCCATTTAATTCACCGTTCAATGATTACATGTACGTAATCGATGAATTCAATAACCTTGGCTGGTTTGCATCCGATCGTTACCAACCGGAAGGCAAAGTATGCATCTATACATTTATTCCAAATGAGTCTAAACAGATTTATGATTACGACTCTACTGATAACGATAAGCTTATCGGGCTTGCTAAAATCAGCTCCATTAAAGATAGCTGGAAAGGAAGAGAAGCAGATGTAAAAGCAGCCAAAGAGCGCTTGGCAGAAGCTAGAAATAACAAGCCTCTAGCTAAAGAAAACAACGAGTTCGAATTCGTTATTAATGATAATCTTACATACACTCGCCTGACTGATTTTACCTCTCCAAAAGCAATAGAACAAGTTAAGAAATGGCAACAAGCTCTTTCTGACTATGAAGAACAGAGTCAGAAACTGGAGAAGCAACGTGATATTTATAACAAGTCCACAAAGGATAAGCAAAATTCTCTGGCTCCGGGTATTCTAGACTTGGAAAAAAGAGTAGAACAGATGGATAATGATATAAAATTATTAGAGATCAGTATCCGTAACGAAGAAAATAATTTCCTAAAGAAGTAGACAGTTGTAATATTTTTACTTATATTTGGCAAAAAGAAGATTATATGGATATACTTATTATAATAGGACTTATTATAGCCGGAATCATTTTATTTCTTATTGAAATATTTGTTATTCCAGGAATCAGTTTCGCTGGAATAGGTGCATTCTTTTGTCTAATCTATGCCAATTATTTTGCATTCTCTAATTTAGGAAACACAGCCGGATTCATTACTCTGGCTGCTTCAGCCATAGCCTGCATTGCTTCATTATTTATATTTATGAAGTCAAAAACGCTGGATAAAATGGCTCTTAAAAAAAATATAACCTCAACCGTTGACAACAAAGCCGAACAAAGCGTAAAGGTTGGCGACGAAGGAATAGCATTCACACGTCTGGCGCTCATTGGCATGGCCGATATTAACGGGCACCATGTAGAAGTTCGCTCCATTGACGGATATATTGAAGAGAAAACACCTATCGTTGTTTCCCGTATAGACAATGGAACCATTCTGGTAGAGAGAATAAAACAAGAAACTACAAACTAATACGATAAAAAAATGATCAGTCCTACTTTTTTGACGATGATCCTTATTGGAGGAGGTCTTCTCTTCCTAGTCATCTTCTTTCATTATGTACCGTTTTTCCTTTGGCTTTCGGCTAAAGTATCGGGAGTAAACATATCATTGGTGCAGCTATTCCTTATGCGCATACGTAATGTTCCGCCATACGTCATTGTTCCGGCAATGATTGAAGCCCACAAAGCAGGCCTCGGCACCATAACCCGTGACGAACTGGAAGCCCATTATCTGGCGGGCGGGCATGTTGAAAAAGTGGTTCACGCACTAGTTTCCGCATCAAAAGCCAATATTGAATTATCTTTCCAGATGGCTACAGCCATTGACCTTGCCGGTCGTGATGTATTCCAGGCTGTGCAGATGTCTGTTAACCCTAAAGTAATTGACACACCTCCTGTTTACGCTGTGGCAAAGAATGGTATTCAGTTAGTTACTAAAGCACGTGTAACAGTTCGTGCCAATATTAAAAGACTGGTGGGTGGAGCTGGTGAAGATACAATTCTTGCTCGTGTAGGCGAAGGCATTGTTGCTTCCATTGGTTCTGCAGACAGTCATAAAGATGTACTGGAACACCCGGACAGCATTTCCAAGGTAGTGTTGCATAAAGGACTCGACCAGGGTACTGCTTTCGAAATTCTATCCATTGATATTGCAGATATCGATATTGGTAAGAACATTGGTGCCGAACTTCAGATAGATCAGGCTAACGCTGATAAGAATATTGCTCAGGCTAAAGCAGAAGAGCGCCGTGCCATGGCTGTGGCTTCCGAACAGGAAATGAAAGCCAAAGCACAGGAAGCCCGTGCCAAGGTAATCGAAGCAGAAGCAGAAGTACCAAAGGCTATGGCTGATGCTTTCAGAAGCGGCAATCTTGGGATCATGGATTATTGCAAAATAAAGAACATAGAAGCAGACACTTCAATGCGCGAAACTATTGCAAAGCCGGCATCTTCATCACCAAAGAAACCTTTGACTGGCGAATAAAATCCGATAGCTTTATAGTGTTGCCATGGTTGTACTTCAAAGTAGCTATGGCAACATTTCTTTTATATATTGACCTAAAACAGAAACAATATGAGATATTTTGCTGAATCAGAATTGATAATAAACCCCGACGGTTCGGTATTTCATCTTCACGTAAAACCGGAACAACTGGCAGATAAAGTTATCCTTGTTGGCGATCCGGGCAGAGTAGCTACAGTAGCTGCTCACTTTGACAACAAAGAGTTCGAAGTAGAAAGCAGAGAATTCAGAACCATCACCGGTACCTACAAAGGAAAAAGAATCACTGTTCTCTCCACCGGCATAGGATGTGACAATATAGACATCGTGGTTAATGAGCTTGATGCACTTGCCAATATAGATTTCAACACCCGCGAAGAGAAAAAAGAATTCCGCCAGTTGGAGCTTGTTCGCATCGGAACTTGCGGCGGATTACAGCCCAATACACCGGTAGGCACCTTTATCTGTTCACAGAAATCAATTGGGTTCGACGGATTACTGAATTTCTATGCCGGAAGAAACGAAGCTTGTGATCTTGCTTTTGAAGAGGCATTCAAGAAACACATGAATTGGTCTCCCCTACTTTGCGCACCTTATGTGATTGATGCTAACGCAGAACTTATCGCACGCATAAACCAGGGAGATATGCTAAACGGTGTGACAATTGCCGCCGGAGGATTCTTCGGACCACAAGGACGCGAACTCCGTGTGCCGCTTGCCGATCCAAAACAAAACGAAAAAATAGAGTTATTTGAATATAACGGTTACAAAATTACCAATTTCGAAATGGAAAGTTCGGCATTGGCAGGGCTCTCAAAATTGATGGGTCATAAAGCCATGACTGTGTGCATGGTTATTGCCAATCGCCTTATCAAGGAAGCCAACCCCAATTATAAAAACTCTATTGATACATTAATCAAAACCGTACTCGACAGAATTTAACAAGATGATAAACCAGGATACAATCTGCGCCGTAGCCACCGCACAAGGAGGAGCCATCGGCATAATCAGAGTCTCAGGCCCCGAAGCCATTGATATAACAAGCTCAGTATTTGTGCCCGTGCAGGAAAAAGTGAAACTGCAAGGTAAAGAAGCTTACACCCTTACCTTTGGAAAAATCTGCAAAGGAGAAGAGGTGATAGATGAAGTGCTTGTCAGCCTTTTCCGTGCCCCCCACTCATATACAGGCGAAGACTCTACAGAAATATCGTGTCATGGTTCATCATACATATTGCAACAGGTTATGCAGCTGCTTATAGAAAAAGGTTGCCGTTCTGCCCTTCCTGGAGAATTCACACAGCGCGCATTTCTCAATGGAAAGATGGACCTCAGTCAGGCCGAAGCAGTAGCTGATCTTATCGCTTCCTCATCTGCGGCAACCCATCGTCTCGCTATGAGTCAGATGCGTGGCGGATTCAGCAAAGAGCTGACCGACCTCCGTACACAACTGCTCAACTTTGTTTCCATGGTAGAATTGGAACTCGACTTCAGCGAAGAAGATGTAGAGTTTGCCAACCGTGACGCACTGCTTAAACTGACAGAGAATATAGAGCAAGTCATTACTCGCCTTGCAGATTCCTTCAATGTGGGTAACGCCATAAAGAATGGTATCCCAGTTGCCATTATCGGAGAAACAAATGCCGGAAAGTCAACACTGCTCAACGTGCTGCTCAATGAAGAAAAAGCCATTGTCAGCGATATTCACGGCACAACCCGCGATGTTATTGAAGACACCATAACCATAAAAGGCACACTGTTCCGCTTTATCGACACAGCCGGCATCCGCGAAACACACGATAAGATTGAAAGCATCGGTATTGAGCGTACCTTCCGCAAGCTCGATCAGGCAGAAATCGTACTTTGCATGATTGCTGCTACCGATAGCCATGAGCAAATAGAACAACTGGCTGCCAAAATCAAGCCAAAATGCAAAGGAAAGCAGCTCATTATGGTGTTCAACAAAAGCGATCTCATCACAGAAGAACAGAAAAGCGATCTGGAAAAGCTTGCAACCAAGCATAAATCGAGCCATATCTTTATCTCGGCAAAGAACCGTGTAAACACCATTGAGCTGGAAGATCTGCTTGTAAAAACCGCCAACCTCCCAACCGTTACTCAGAATGATGTGATTGTGACCAACATTCGCCATTACGAAGCACTGGTACATGCTCTCGACTCTATTCACCGAGTAAAAGATGGATTGCATAATAACATCTCGGGCGACTTCCTTTCACAGGACATCCGCGAGTGTATGCATTATTTAGGAGAGATTACAGGGACTATATCTAATGATGAAATTTTAGGGAATATATTTTCGCATTTTTGCATCGGAAAATAATTGATGATTATCATCGATTAGCATATATTACTATTGATAGTTAAGGCGTTCATTTTGGACGCCTTTCATTTTGTATATTATCGAGATATATCAATGATTAATAAATTACAGTTTCTCATTAAAGTTACATCAATTTCGCCACCGCGAAAATAACGGTGGCGATAATATATATATCAATGCAATTTCAGCAGAATCATCCAAAGTCTTTATTGCCGAAGTAAAACGTCAACGCAAGAACTTCAAACCATAACTATTTATACAAAAGATTGGAACGGTACTCATGAGGTTGTTCTTTAAATATAAAATAGAGACTGCTTGCCTGACTCTCGAAGATATGTAACTCTATTGATTACTTTGAAAAATATTCAGATAATTAATCGTGCAATAACACCATTATTTCTGTAAATAATAACTACATTTGCATGTAAACATAAAAACTGATCTTATGAAAAAGTACATTCTTAGCATTTTAATTATATTCTTATCCACAACTGCTGTTAATGCTCAGAGACTAACAATTTACACAGATCTGGTTGGCAACTTCCTTATTAAAATCAGAATTCATGAGTCCTCTATAACTGTAGATAAGATGGGAAATATTCAAAAGATAAATCAACGTTATGACCCCAATTGTGAGGGTAGTGATTTAAGATTAGAATCATCACATCACAATACTAAAAAAGGGCGCATAAAAAGACTTGACGGATGCGAAATTGAATATGACTTTTTCACAGATAACATTTCTAAGATTGGTGATCTCTTGATAAGTTATGACTTTAGCACAAAAAGAATATCTAAAATAGGGAACAAAGAATTTAAGTACGATTTCTTTTCTGACCGTATAGAAAAAATTGGAAACGCAGTAATTAAATACGATTTCTTTTCTGAAAAAATGTCTCTGATAGGCGATGTTAAATTAAAATACGATACCTTCTCCAAACAATTGATCTATATCGGGAACAATGATTTTGAATATGAATTTGATGAAAACAATGATGTTCATAACAGAAGTGATGAGAATGATAATCAAAGGCCTCAACGAGATTTTATTAAATTCTCTTATGATGATATTGACTTTAGTATAAAGATTTAGTTCTTTATACTAAATATAACTTTTGATCTCATCGTTCTGATATAAAAACAAGATAATATCAAACAGCACAGGTACCTTCACCTCCAAAGTCATTTCCTATTTTACCGTTATACTCCGGATGTCTTTGGAGCCAGACCACCGCGTACGAACAAGTAGCCACAGGTTTATATCCATTTTCCAGAGCAAAAAGTGGAGCCATTAATTCCAGAATTAAAAAATTAGAGTTAGAAGAAAAATATAGATAATATAATACGGACACCTCCTGTTCATACATCAAACATATAAAAACGTTCAACCTATCATATAATAGATAAAAAACTGCATATTTGTATATTATATGATAGGTGGAGCAAGTGAAGAATACAACGTGGACCAAACTACCTAGAAAACTAGAATAGGTTTAAGTTTATAAATAATTAAAATGAGAACAGCCACACCATTCAGCTGATAGGTACTGCCTTCAAACATGGTATCCATCTCCTGCATCCTTGCGGGCACAAAAGATAGAACCAATAGTACAAATAATTAACAGTTCTCATTATTGACTTTCTTTTTTAATTTATGTCTTCGTTTCCACCACATATAGTATCCACTTATAGGCAGGAAACCACCGATGATTGCGGACAGAAAATAAATGATCCGAGTAATGAGCCCTCCCCATCGGCCGGTATGAAGTCCCATAAAGAAGAACTGTGTAGGGTTGGCACCGACATGATGGTTAAAATCAACGTGATTCGGATTTCTGTCTGTCTTCTTTTGTATATCATACTCCCCTCCTGGCTGTTCCTGCATGCTAAGCATGCTAATAACAGCATTTCGATAAGACTTGAATGAAAAGACAGGGCCGGTAAGTGACATCAGCAATAGAAATGCAAAAGTGTATATGCCCAGTGAGACATGTGTGTCGTATACAAAACGGTGCCATCCTTTATGGAAGTTTATGGCTAGTCTATTCTTGAGCATCCTACTTGTTTTGGGCCACCAGATCACAACACCCGAAAGCAGAATGAGTGTCATGGCTATAGCAGAACCGCCCATGATGATTCTTCCAACAGACAATCCCTCATGTGGATTAGCTGGAGCTATAAATAGAAAACGGTGTAGGCTTCTTACAGCCTGAAAAAAAGGCACATCGTGTGAGTATTCTACTCCGAGGATGTAGTTGGCAATTTCATCCTGAAATACCATGATAGCACCAGTGAAACACATGATCGATATGAAGATTCCTAAAAGAATAGCTAGCCAGCGATGCAGCAGTAAAAAGAATTTTCTCATAATTTATAGAAAAATATAAGGACAGAAAGAGTTTACACTCTCTCTGTTCGTGTTAATAAATTTACTATTTTACGCCCTTAAGCGCATAAATCATACCTTCGCCTACAGAAGTTGCAGACATTGGGTTCTGTCCCGTTACGACACGCTGATCAACGACAACGTGTACCTGCCATGGATTTGACTTCTCATAGATTGCACCATTCTCTCGGAGTTTGGTCTCCAGCATAAACGGGAGTATATCCGTATTGCCATTGATATTTTCCTCCTCATTGGTAAAGCTATTGATCTTCTTGCCGTCAATGAGATATTTGCCATTTGAAAGCTTGATATTGACAAGTCCCGAAGGCCCATGACATACTGCACCTATTACACCACCGGCCTGGTAGATTTTTGCTGCGATATCAGCAATCTCTTTGTTTTCAGGGAAATCCCACATCGTTCCATGACCACCTGCATAATAGATAGCAGAGTATTCAGAAGGATTCACATCTGACGGTTTCATGGAATTATTAATCTTTTTATTGTATTCGCTATTTTCCCAAAATTCCTTGTTGACAGGGTCATTCAGGTTAAAAGCATCGACAGGTGGCTGTCCGCCATTAGGGCTTATGAAGTCTATTACATATCCTGCATCATGAAGAACTTTCCATGGGTGAGACACTTCACTCAGGAAATAACCTGTTTTCTGACCAGATTTGCCTTTCTGAGAGGTAGAAGTTACAACAAACAAAATTTTCTTCTGACTTTTCTGAGCCATAACTCCGCTCACTGAAAATACAGTAAATAGAGCTATTAACATATTCTTGACTAATTTCATACCATTTATTCTTTAAACTAAACGAAAAATTGAAAATTTAGAGTGCTATTTTTTCTTTGGCTGCCTTAACAAGACCGTAGAGCCAAGACTGATGACCATCAATCATTGTGTTGGTGCCAGACATAGCTACAGCAGGTTTGCCTATTTGACTTTCCTGGGTAAGAATTCGAAGGCGATTTCCAGGGAGCTCTTCCAGAAGCCATGCGTGGATCACATCGAGACGATGATCATCATCACCTTCAGCCCATCCGTGCCAGCTAATACGTGCAATTCCATCCTTAGGGGCTTGAAACTCTACAATTTCAGCATCAATAGGAAAACCGAAGGTCTTGAAAAAAAACTGTGCGTTAGCATAGAGTTCGGTCTTGCCTTCTTCCTTGTAATGTGCATCAGAAGAATTACTATAATATTTCCCCCAAATAGTAGCATGTGTAAGGTATGGCCATACATCGGCTGCCTTGAGATCCTTTACTATAAGCTCGTTACTTGCGAAGTTGTCAGTCGTGCCTGGAAGATACTGCTCAGGCCAGTTGATTTCGTTCAACATAATTTTGTTTCCTTTCTATTTTTAATCGTTATATTTTTGTTCTTTTGACAATGCAAAATTAAGACTAAAAAGAGGGTCTCTGTTTACGTCAAACGTCATTTTAAACTTTTCTCAAACAACTTTTCCAAATGGAAAAAATGATTGAACAGCAGGCAAAGAGAATATCAAAAAGCTGGTTATCAAACTCTGAATTTATTTCAGTTCATCTGTCATTTTATTCATAACATTCAATAACCCTATAACCTTTTTCTATTTTACAATCATTTTGATCCATCCAAAGAGTTCATCCAGGGCATAATCACCGCTGTGAGGACGATTCCAAGCAATCTTGAAGTTCACGTCCTTGCCCTTGTTTTCGAGCTTAGTAGCAAGATTGATGGCTATAGGGAAAGCAGTATCGCGGTCGCGTGCTCCATGGCGGATATACCAATGAGGAGCAACATTGGTCTGATTGTCACCGATGAAGTTCATTGGATTCATCATGTAAACGTTCTCCTTTATCTCATCAGAGAGAGTAGTGCTTGTCTTAGCAGTCGCCCACTCGGTGAAGTTAACGTCAGAGCCTTTGTTATTACCAAACTCACCGTTTTCACCACTGGCTTCAGCACCGTCAACACCATAACTGTCGAACGATGGAACACCCTTCAGTGGTTGAGTAGAGACCACATAGTTGAGATATTTCGACATATCAAGATCAGTGATGTATTCGCCTACGCGCTTTCCTCCCATTAGCATGCCACCGGGCATACCCATCGGCTTCATTCCTTTCGGCAGTTTTATATCCTTCGGCGTTCCATTTAGTGGTTTCATATCCATGCCACCGTTGATCGGAGCCTGAAAAGAAGCCTCTTTGTTGAAGCTAAAGCCAATCGTATCAGGAATTGTTGCACCAGCATCTTTCGCCTCCTGAGCGTTCTTGATAATAATCTGTTTGATGTAGTCGAGATAATTCTCACCGGTGAGTGATGTACCGTCATTTTTTTTCAAACCAAGAGAATTGATATAATCAGGAAATTGTGCTGCCAATTCCTTAATAAGCTGCTGTTTGGTATTTGACAGTGATTTGCGGCTGTCGGTGTTGCCATAAAGCCATTCATAAGCCATATCAGCATGATTGAGGTCTGTAATCGGACAATAGCAGACACTGGCAAAGACGTCGTCGCGTTCGTTGGCAGCGCCCATATCCTTCAGATATTTGTTGTAAAGAGGATTGTTTCCTGTGGCACCCATCAGAGCCGACATCGCTCCACCCGCACTCGTTCCGTCAGTGATAATCTTCTCTGCATCACCGGGAATCACACTGTCAAAATGACGTAGATAGCGGATGGCAGCCTTCAGATCGAGCAATGCTTTCGGTGCACGACCAGTATATACTAAATTTTTCCCCTTCTTTACAGTAGATTGTCGACCACGGCTGCCTGGAATGACAAGTACATAGCCCTCTGCAAGAGCTTTTCCGCTGGCATCTCCCCCTTGAGGTCCACCTGCTTCACTTTCCATATAGCCACCTATGTAAGTGCGCAGAAAAATGGGGGTATATTGCGTAGCACCCTCCGGCACAAATATGTTCATGTACTGATAAGTGGAGTCTTCTACATTCGTCACGAAATAAAGCTTTTTGTAAGCTGTATATCTCACTATCTGTCCGTTTGGCATAGTGAAGCTTGCTTTGACACCCTTGGTAACATCAAAGCTAAGCGGTTTCTCTGTTTTCTTCGCTTGCGCCGTCAGTATGCATAATGCTGCAAAAACTGCTAATAATATTTTCTTCATACTTTTTATTATTTTATTTTTTATAATTACATAAAGCGATGATCAGTCGACAGCCATTTGTCAACGTAGTCAAAGAGGTTCTTCATTGTGTCGCCATAATCGGCGTGGTTATAATCTTCGGCCTGCTTGTCGGCATTAAACATGTGACTGGCACCTTCTACGAAGGCCATCGACTTGTCTTTTGCCGGAGAATTGTTGTAAATAGCTTCAGAAGATACATACTCATACGAACCTGTCATTCCCATGAAAAGTGATGGCACTGTGATGCCACGAATATTGCCGATGGGTGAAGAGAGATTGCTGGTGAAATCAATGCCACGAAAGCCTGTTGGTGTTACTTCATAGTCATTGTTTGTAGTGATTGAATACATGCTCAGGAAACTCCGTACGGTGAGCTGTTGGGCCGAACTAAGCAGTTCAGTCTTATCAATAGGATAAAACGGCGCACGAACACTATGAATGATCTCATTGGTGATAGAGGCGTTGACATGGATAAGCGGCCATTTTTCTATAGTATGACTCAGCAACTTTGTGTCAGAGCTGTAGAGCTTATTAAACATACGAATGCTCTCAGAGCCTGGGATTATGAAAGGTTCATCGTCAGTGTAGAGACCCTTACCAGCCTTAATGAGTGCCAGACGCTTCTGTGCTTTAGCCACCAAGCGGGCATAGCGTTCCTGCTGACCTTGCATGTATTTGTGTTCCTTATCATAAGTATATTCACCACTAAGCAGTTTCATTCCTGTAGATTCATCAGTCACATTCGGATCAAGCGAATTGATCATGATGGTGGAAAGCCCTGGATTGGCATCAAGCAAAAGGAGTCCATCGGCCTTCGGCAGATGGACTATTCTGTCGGAATAATCCTGATAAAGCATTCCCTTAAGTCCATCACGTCCTTGTTCTGCTAGATACTGATAGGCCGTGATAACTGTCGCACCGCCGGAATGACCAAGCAGAATTACCTTCCTGATATCACCACGATTTCTTAGATAATCTACGCATGCCTTGATGTTGAGCACTTTGTTCTCGATGATGTTCGTTGAGCTCGGATTAGTAGCAATGACGGTATAGCCGCGCTTGGAAAGTTCACTGTTGGCCGGGAAATTAAAGTAATCCTCATGCGAGTGCATCACAATAATACCTATAGCAGTCTTCTTGGACTTCACCGTTGGTTGATAGAGAACCGCTGATTGACGACCGAGGTTTACATAAGTGGTTGTGTAACCAATTTCTTCAGCTACTGCAGGCATTAAACCTAGCATCATTGTTACAAGCATCATTATTATTTTCTTCATATCTATATATTTTATTTCAGATTTTTAAGACCTCTAATAATTGCCTTTTCAGCATATCCGGGCTTCACCTTTGAACCAAAGGCACCATGACCGGGATTCTTGTAGGCTGAGTCCTCAAGAATATAACCCACCGAACCGCCAATATTCGTGATTAACATGGTATTCTTTAAGGCTGCTGCATTACGTATATTTGTGCCGATGCGGGATGCTAGATCAGCCCCTATAGCTTCGATGGCGATGTCTCCCATCTGCATCCTGACAATCGGAATAGTAACATCACTTGTCTCCTCCAGATGGTTCTCACCTGTCTGCCAATTATGGTTATAGCTTTGTCCGGGCACTGAGATAGTTGTGGCATTGCCATAGAGCTTCGCATCAGTCTCATCTTCCATAGTTTCCATCTTTTCCAAGGCTGCATCGACGATGCGGCGTGCAAGAATATCCACAATGTTCCATCCGCCAGCACCATGTTCAACAGTACCCTGGCGAGTTGTCCTTTGCTTAGAAGTAAATAGTGGCTGCTGGTCGCCTTCCGCTCCGGGAGTAGTCAAGACAACAGGAGCACCATCTTCTCTGTTTTCAAGAATCTGAGCCACGCGACCAGGTAGATCACCAGATATTTCATATCCCTTGGAATTGCTTAAGCTGCGGAACATCACCTCGGCATGTGTGGAATAATTCAGAATGAGTGCTATGGGCTTATTCCGAAATGAATTGAAACGGATTATGTCGAACGTTTTGTCGGAATAGGTATCATTGTCATACTGACCAAGACTTCTGCTGCTCTCGCCGTTGTTAACGTTGACATAGGCCTTGGTTCTTCCAAAGGACACCTTGGCCGGCTGAATATGGGAAATGGCCTCTTGGACTGCCTTCAGCGTCTGCTCTTTCATAAAAATTACATGCTTTTTCAATTTCGGATTGTGGCTATCGGGATGCAGCGTGCTGTGGGTATGACTCACGGTGATGATGATATTCTGTTTCTTTGTGTTGGCAGCCTTTGCAATGTCATCAATCCACTCTTCGGCATCAGGAACAGATGCCTCGTCAAGTTCTATGACTATATTGCGAACATTTTCATCATCCATAACCACAGCACGTATAAAAAGGCTGTCGTGAACTCCAACATAAGGATAACTCTCGTGTGGCGAATTGAAGGGGAATAATGATACAGCAGGGGTGATGTCAGCCTTTGCGGCACCGACATTGAGATTGCCAGCGACAGATGTGATTACAGTAACTGTCATCAAAACTAATAATAGGTATTTCTTCATGAGATATGATCTCCTTTTATATTATATACAAAAACATTCCAGAAAGTATCCAGATTACGAATATAAATGGAGCTATTTCAGCTGAGCGTGTCAGCCATGGTTCCTACCAGAACCACTATAAAGACTTTTGTTTATCTCTTTGGTTTATTGACAAAAGAAATAATTAACAAACTTTTCATCTTTTGACTTATCCTGCATTACTGACAAGTTGTGATGGAGGAAATCCGTATTCCTTCTTGAAAGCGGTGGAGAAATGGCTGAGATTCTTGAAACCAACCTCCATGTATACTTCATTGGCCTTCTTGTTATTCTCCTCCATGATACGCTTGGATTCTGCTAAACGTCTTCTCGTCAGCCAGCGCTGTGGCGTAAGATGGAAGACAGCATCGAAGTCCTGTTTGAAACTTGTAAGGCTACGGCCGGTGTAATGAGCAAACTGTTCCACAGTGAGGTCGCTACGGAAGTTCTCTTCCATGAACTCCTTTACGTCTATTTTCCATTGTTGTACAAAATCAAAGAGTACAGGGGTTAGCTCTGGCTTCAATTGCAACATAACGAACACTGCCTCGCGGAGCTTGCTCTCCATGAGTTCCTTCGACGGGTATATATCCGAGTTGAAGTACTTTATGAGACTCTCGAAAAGACTTTCCAGGAAGGGATGTTGGGGTAGGGTGAAAATATTTTGCTTCGTAATTCTGGAGCCTTCAACATTAGGAACGGCAATTTTATACTCCTTCTTCACCTGCTTCAGAAATTCCGTATTCAAACACAGAAAGAGTCCGATGAACGGCTCGCCCTTGGAGTTGGGACGCTTCTCCTTACCAACCTTATGGTTTCGTCTAAGAAAGGCCGTATCACCTTTTTTATAATGAATGGTCTTGCTATTAGGGGCGAAGACGTCCATCTCACCGCTTACTATATACACTAGCGTATGCTCTGTGACCATCATTTCACAGAGTTTATCCTTGCCTACATGGCAAAGGTAAAAAATATCCATATAGTTATTGATACTGATGTCCTGATCGAATTCCATACCTTTATACATTTTAAAGACCATTATCCATCTTTTTGCTGCAAAGATATAGAAAAAAAACGATCCTTGGTTTTCTCAAAAGACACATCTAACTTTCCTTATACGTCAATTAGTCCACCCTTAAAAAGTGATAAATCCAAAACTAAAGAATTATAATCCAATAATCCTAATAAATTTAATGTTAAAAGTATTGCCTCCAGAAGAAAGAGATAAATTCGAAAAACTATCTATAGAGAAGCTAATTGATTTATTTCTAAAATCATTCTATGATTCAAAAAAAACAGATTTTAAAACAGCGGAAATATTACAACAAAAACACAGTAAATATATTAGGAAGCATTCAAATAATTAATAATATTATTGAGTACCATTTCTTTATTCACTAATTCATCTCCCCCATCCCCCACCAAAACACAGCAAAAGCCCTAACAAAGACCCTTTCAGCTAGTAGCAGATAAAAAGATTTAACTAATCATCTGCTACTAAATCAAGGCTATCTGCTACTAAACTAACCGCTCCACAACATCATAATAAGCATTCCCGCTAATCCTTCGGTTAGGAATATTCAGTTTTCTGAGGATACGGCCGAAATGAATGGCGTTTGTGGCGGTGAGCTTTATGCCGCTTTTCTTCTGCAACTGGGTAAAAATTTCCACGGCAAGAAGTTCACTGCTCTCCTCGCCTGCTTCTGCGGGGCGATAGTATTGGTGAAAGAGTTGCTCGGCTGCCGGAGTTTGCTCGAACTCGCGGTTCTTGTTCATTAGTATGGCTTCGTCTTCGGAATTGAACCAATAACGTTCTCCACTTTGTATCTCACTTATTGCTTGGGCATAAAGCTGCTCGTGGTTAATGGGCTGTTTGTCGTCTATCTTCCCGGTGAGCAGGATGCAGATAAAACGACGGCCACCGGATTCATCGGTCAGCAAATCGGCATGATTACTTGTGGCAATGAACGATGCGTAACGACGAAGTTCCTGCACAGCTGTTTTGTGTGGCTTGCGGGTGTTCACCACCGGTTTCTGAAGAATGTGTTTCAGAAAGGCCTGATTACTAGTGCTTATCTGGTCGAACTCGTCAATGTTGACCAGCGCAAACCGATTTAGGGAGAGCTCGGCATCGCGCTTCCTGCTGAAGTCGATGCTGTCTGTGTAGTAAGCACGCAACTGTGGCGGAAGGATATTGAGGCAAAAAGTGGACTTTTTATATCCTTGCGGGCCAACGAGCAACGGCGCCGTACTGTTCGCGTGTTTTTTATCTGTTCCTCTCCAATGGGCTGTCATGCAAAGTAACCAGCGGTGGAAAAAGTCGGCCCAATGCGGATTATCGCACGGCACTGTATTGGCTAAAGCACGGATACGGTCTTTCCCGTCCCACTTGGGAAGTGCGGAAAGGTAGTGTTCAATGGGCGAGAAAAGGGGCACACGATCTGAGTAGACATAGCGTTTCACGTCTCTGTCCCACAGTTGCAGACCTTCGAACTGGGCATTGAGGGCAATACTGTTCAGTGCTCTGTCACTGATGGGACGGAAATCGAAGATGAATGAGTTGCGTTCCCTGTACTCTACCTCGGTGGTCTGTGTGTTGTAACGAAACTCGTAACGACGTTTCATAAACTCATCGGCTTTCATCGCCATGCTCTGCTCGGGGCGAATGCAAGGCTTTTCTCCAAAATTCTTCCCAATTAGATATGCATTGTGAATGGTTTGCCTCAATTCAACTTCCTTTTCTTTCATGCCTAGATGAAGAATTGCGCCATTCACCACATCCTCTTCGGGAATGCCCGACTTGAAACAGTTATTAGCCAGCGCCACAAGAAGAGGCTTCACTCCTTCTTCTTTATTACAGCCGGAAGTTTCGCTCAGTGAGGCATACAAAGATGTTTCAAACAGTGTGGAAATAGTTCTGCTTCGTTCGTATCCCGGAATAAGTCGTTGCAAAGGATTGCTCTCTTCCTGCACCGCCTCCTGATAAGTGGTTTCGGCAGGCATTTCTGTGGGTTGTTCCTGACAGATGGCGTGCGCATGGGGCGCAACATATAGCTCGGGATCGAAAGAGAAACGGCAACTATGCTCCAGTGACGGCTTGTTTATTGTTATGGGAAAAGGTATCTGCGACTGATATAACAAGACTGCACGGCGATAAGCATGTGCATGAAACAGTTCCGCTTCCCTGTACGTTTGCGGCAGAGTGCCGTCGGGAAGAGTAAATGGCACAACTATCTTCACACTTTTGCCCGTAGAGCCGATGAACGATGCTTTTGTCTGTGGAAAGCCGGAGGCAATGTGGCGAACGCTTGCAGCCTCATCCATGCCGGAAAGGTTGTTTACCTCCAGCAAAACCAGTCCGTTGTACTGCTTCATCACTTGTGTTTCATTTTCTTTTTTAAATCCGGCGGCAAAGATAATTTGAGGGACTTTTTTTGCATAAATATTGGTTTCGGCATTGCTATGTATTTGTAAAGAATGTCGCATATTTGTAATCAGGCACTCCTTACCTTCATTTTTCATGTTATCTAATAAAGTTTCTAACTTTACCATACGCTGTGTTTTCTTCTCTCCAAGGCTTCTAATCTGTGTTATATTCATATTTATTTTATTGAATTGTGGTATAAAGATAATAATAAAAAATACAAAAAACCAAATAAAAGCATCAGCTTTATTTAATTATTTTTTACCGCATAATCACTAGATAATTAAGCTATTTGCAGGCGTAACTTAAGCAAAAACTTAAAGAAATATTAGTAAGCCCGCGGCCGTGAACCCATGGGCCTGCGTTCGTGAACCCATGGGTTCTTGAATGCAGGCTTATCGGTTCATGACTGCGGGCTTACTTAGCAATAGGGAAAGAATTTTGTAAGTGCTCCCAACTTATTGGTACATGGTAATGTAATATCTAATAATCCCGGATAATAAGATGACTCAAAAAGAACATGAAGAATTATTTGCCGGAAAAATATGAAGAGTTGTCATAAACGTATCTTCCTTGCAGATAAATAGGGTATCCGTATGTTGTAGCATTATTTGCAATGAAAAAACTGCTTAAATCGGTCAACCTATTCATAAAGAAAGATTGAGATGAATTATCTGAAATAGCAAATATAGTAGTGGACGATTTGCTGAATATTTTTGCGACCTGTTGATCCTGGTTCATATTTGCACTTTCAAATTTATATTTAATTGCTGCACCAAGAGCTTGCTTTACTTCTGAATAAGGGTATTCACTTTCAATGGCTACATAAACCACCTTACCATAAGTTAGCGACCGTACATAAACAGGCAAGTCGGCATCACTGAATTTATCTTTTTTGTTGATAGCTGTATCTTTGAAAAAGCCTTTACTTGCAGGAGGTGTATCCATATATACAGAGAAACTGGTACTGACTATCTTTGCCAAAGTACGGCTCCGAATGTTTCTGTTCTTACTATTACCTGAAACCTTTGCACTAAACGCGCTACCTAAAGATGTATTTCCGGAAAATGCTTTTTCCAAATCTGAAGGCGAGCAATATTGAGTGATATAAAATTCTGGATTGGCCTTGTTAGCTGCCAATTGTTTTTGATATTCATTCGAATTAATGGCTGACTTAAGAGACATCTTATATCCCACAGATCCGGTTTCTCTGGTAATTTTATCAATGAAGGGATCTTTGAAATCAAAGACAACGTCAATCGGATTTCTCTCTTTTGAAATCTCCTTATCAAACTTATGTGGAAAAGATGATTTGGGATATGCAGCACCTACATATACCTCGACAGGGCTAATTATAAACAAATTGTCGGATGAGCTGGTATTGGAGTCTCCTCTGCGACTACTCCTTGTCCGGCTGCCATTACCATTCACTAAACTAACATTGAGATCGCCAATGTAAATGTCATCTGCCGCACGTTGAGCATAGATTTCATCCCAAACAAAAGGTGTATTATCAAATCGTCCTTTAGTTACTTGCGGTTGATTGTTTTCTGCTTGATTGTCATCATCTGAACAAGATGCAAACATCAAGAATGATAAGGCAAATAGTAGCCTTGAACTTATTAGATAGATCTTCTTTTTCATTTATATTTTTCATTGTTTAAGAGCAAATGTAGAACAAAAAAGAAGGGCAAAAAAGAGGAGTTACAGGACTAAGGGGTAAAATATAGATTTTTGAAAGTCTATATTTTTAAATAATTGATTTACAAATATTTGTATGGTTTAAAATATAGGTTTTTACAAGCAGTAAAGCGAGTTTAAAATCAGAAATACATCTATTTTAATGAATAATCAGGCTGTAATGATAGAAGAATTATCCAAATTTAGATGTTGATCCAGAAACTCTGCAATGTCGGCACCGGCTTCTATTCCCATTTTTTTTCTGATGCTTGATCGTCGGGTCTGAATTGTATTTGGTTTTTGATTAAGAATAATGGCTATTTCCTGTATTTTAAATCCGGCATAGGTTAATAAACAAATACGGAATTCGTAAACAGATAAATTTGGATAAGCAGTTTCAATCTGTTTTGCAAAACCAGGACGAACCAGATTAATGGATTTAAGTATGGTTTCCCATTGCTCCTCAATTTTCTTTTCGCCATAAAATATTTTATTTATTCTTTGCATCATCTGAACAGGACTGGTTTGCAAAGATTCATATTTCTCAATATCCTGATTGAAACGAATTATCTTTTTTGCAATATCACATTGTACCAGAACTGCATTGTGCAAATCGGCATTATGCTGATAGATAGTGGTGCTTAATTCGCGATTCATATTTTTCAAAGTATTGATAGCTTGCTGGGCAGTAATCATTTTATTTTTTCGTCTTATGGTGAAAATCGTAAATGCAGTGCCGCTAATAACTAGCAATGCAGCCAATAGAAGTAACCATAATTGTAAATGAATGATCTGTTTGTTATGGGCGTTTTTTAGTAATTCAAAATCGTATTTTTTTTCAATATCAAGAACGGAACTCCTGCTTCGTTCTTGCATTATGTTTTCAATGGATGAAACACGTTTGTCCATGTAATCAAATGCTGCAACATAATTTTCTCTGCTTTTCTCCCAATTTGCAAGCGCAAGATAAGTACTTGCTTGCAGATAGTAATTAGTAAGCTTTTGCACTTTGCTTTTTACATGATTGTAATAGTAAGAAGCAGAATCTTCCATACCCATAAATGTGTATAACTTACCAAAGTTGACATAATATCGTAGTATTTCTGCAGAATCGGTATTTAGCTGAAACGAACGCTGAATAGCTCTGAGAGCTTGTTTGTATTCTTGTTTTTGAGAATATGCCAGACTGATATTTTGCATCAATAGTGATTCTCCATTCCTATCTTTCTTTTTCTCTGCTAATTTTATACCACGCTGAAAGACCGTTAAAGCACTATCTACTTCGTCCATCAATAAGTAAGACCGTCCCTCATTGCTAATGGATACAATTTTGTCCTTGCTATTATACCAATAGAGTTTCTTTGTTTTTTGGTATGCTCTGAGAGCCTGTTCATAAAGTCCTTGCTGCTCAAATAAATCTCCTATTCCATTCTGCGCTAATCCTTTAAGGTAATTATCTTGCGTTTTTACAGCTTCGTTAAGTGACTCTGTATAAGCATGCATTGCTTTATTGAGATTTTTCTGCTCAGCATAGACGCATCCACTATAAAATGCAGCTAAAGCAGTCCATTTAGGATTGTCAGCTTTCCTACGATAGTAATTCCATGCAGTAAAAACGGAAGAATCTGCTGTTATATCTTGCATAGTTTTATAACGAGCACGTACACGAGAAACCAGGTATTGCATGTATTGCTCCTTATTAAAACTTTTCTCAGGATAATATATGGAATCAATTAGTTTTAAGGCACTATCAGCATGTTCTTTATCAAATAGCTGATTAGCCCGTTCCAATAGCCTGGCTGCTTCAGGTTGAGGAGTACATCCCAACAAGCTACCCGTCAATACAAAAACTAAAATGATATACCTTATAATCTGCATCAGAATGAAATTTTATTATCTTATCCCCGTAGTGTATTTAAACAATAATAGAATAAGTTGCTCATTATTAAATGAATAAACACATTTATTTAATAATGAGCAACTTCAATGCAAATTACGGAAAAATATTAGAGATATTACAAAATATTAAGTCAAAAATGAGTTTTCTTTATTTCTTTACTTTCTATTTCAGAGTATAACTCATTTTTTCCGTATTCAATCCTTTAAAGACAAGGATATTATGGACTGACAGATTCTTTTCAGCGGTCTCAATCTTGATAACCTTTTTTCATCTGGCAATAAAGTGAAGAAATTGTCAGAGTAGAAAGAGGAATACTCAAAATATGTTGGTTGTCAAATAGTGGCAGATAGCAGAAGTTAGTGGAAGATAGAATGTATTCAAAATTTATCTTCCACCAAACTAATCATCTAATTATAAGATTATTAGACCTATTTTAGTGGCAGATGGGAGATGATTATGCATTTTTACGTTTTTTCTGTTGAGAAGCAGTTGCATTTTCGTTACCCTGTATCAATCTTCCGATATTGGGAATGTGCATAACTATAATAAGCAGGGCAACTGTAAGTAAATAGTAAAAACAATAAGATATGGGAAATAAAAGTCCGGTAAGGGGTAATGATATGCCCAAGCAGATTGAACCAACAGAAACATATTTAGTGAACCTTTTTACAACGAAAAAAATGATTACCGAAACCAAAACCTGTATAGGCGCAAGCAATATGGAAGCCCCCAAAGTAGTATTCACTCCTTTTCCACCTTTCAGCTTCAGAAAAATTGAGAAATCATGCCCCAGAATGGCTGCCAATGCAATAAGATAGATAGAATAATCCTCCAGAAATATTATATTATTTTTTTGAAGCAGAATTGCAGTGCCTACGGGCAAAAGACCTTTCATCATATCACAAACCTGTGTTAATACAGAGATCTTTTTACCTGCCACACGTTCCACATTGGTCGATCCAATGCTCATACTTCCCAGTTCGAGCACATTTTTACCGGTTGCATATTTTGTAAACAGATAACCAAATGGCACCGAGCCCAGCAAATAAGCCGCTAAAATAAATAAAGCACTGATCAGCATATCATTATATAATCTTATTTTTTAGGAAACCAGGGTATAAACGAACTTGTTTTACGAATGTATTCAGCATATTCGGGTTTTCTGTCTTTGATTGTTTTTTCTAGTAATGCCACTCCCGAAACTTTAATAATAAGCAAGGTCATTAGAATCGATCCGATTACCGGTAGATAACTGCCTGCCGACAGGCAGAGCAATCCATACCCCCACCATACGACAGAATCTCCAAAATAATTGGGATGACGGGTATATCGCCATAAACCGGTATTAAGAACTTTACCCTTATTTTTAATATCGCTTTTAAACTTTGCCAGCTGGTAGTCTCCTCCCGCCTCGAAAAACAATCCTGTTAGCCATACAAATATGCCAATGTAATCAAGGAAAGTAAGTCCATGCGGACTGGCATACATGTTTACTCCCAGCAATGTAACAGAAATAATCCACATAAGCACTCCCTGAAGCAAAAAAGTCTGAAAGAAACTAATCCAGCGATAATTCTTATCGCCATACTTTCTCCTGAACTCCTGATAACGAAAATCTTCTCCCTTACCAATATTTCTCCAGGCCAAATATCCTGAAAGTCTCACTCCCCAGATAAGTACCATAACAAAAAGAATTGTCTGAACAGGGTAAAAGGTTTTAGTAGCAAAATAATAATATGTATTTGTCATCAGAAAACCCAGCCCCCAGAATAGATCAACGATGCTTACATTCTTAATCAATATGCTGACTATCCATAAAACAGACATCATGTTGATGATTAAAATCAGAGCGTTAAAATAGATTTGAATCATAATATTACAGATTAAAGTTTATATTAACTATTCGAGTAATAAAGATACAGCTATAGACCCAACACCGGCATTCATGCCTATAACCGGTGATATATCTACTACTGAAACCGGCTGCTTACCGGTAAGAGCATACATTCTATTTATATAAATATCGGCACCTGTTCTATTATGTGCATGCAAAACAATGTAATTCCATACTTGTTGCTGCTTAGTAAGCGTACCGATATGGGTTATCACTTTATTAATATTTGCAGTCTGTCCAAAAGTTTTCCCAAACAACATTGCTTTGCCTTCGCTGTCCATAGAAACAACCGGATTTATACCTAGCAAAGTAGCCAGAAGACCTTTATTCTTTGAAACTCTTCCTCCCTTAATCATATACTTAAGATCCTTAACGCTGACAAATATTTTTATATTCTTAATCCATACTTCTGCTGCTTTAACTATATCCTGTAATGGCATCCCCGCTTCTATAGCCTTTGCAACCTTGAGTACAAGCAGCCCCTGAGCACCTGAGAGATTTCTCGAATCAATAACATAAACCGGTTTCCTAAACTCACTACTTATTCGCTCTGCAGCTTTCAGACTATTGAGATAAGTTCCGCTGAACTGTTGCGTGAGGTGCACGGCTATAATAGCATCATAGTATGAGGCCAGTTGAGAGTATAGATTAGTGAATGTACGTTCATTTATTTGCGAAGTTTTGGGAAGTTCATTGCTGCTGTCAAGTAAATCATAAAGCTGATCGGGCTGCATAGTTACCTTGTCGAGATAATAATTACCTTCACAATGGATATTAAGCGGAACCATATTTATCTGGTAATAGTCAATAAGTTCCTGCGATAAATCACATGCAGAATCGGTAACCAATGCAATATTCCACTTTCTATTATTTATATATTCATTTTGGCGAACCATATCATCTACCTTTTGATAGGAAATAGTTCCGTAATTTTTAAGGGTGTTAAATAGCGAAGCAGGATGATTGGTGTGAACATGTATACGGCAAAGAGAATCAGACCCGGCTACAACAACAGAATCGCCATTTTCAGTAAGCAGCTTCTGCAAATCGGTTTTTTTTAATGATAAATCTCTTAAAAGGGCTTCTGTACAATAACGATAATTAATATCTTCATTCAGCGAATTATCAGAATGTATGAGAGAGATATTTTCATTTGATAGTGACACAATTTTACGGATATTATTGTTTCTGATGAAATCAATAATACCTTCCATAAAAAAGACAAATCCTTTTGCTCCGGCATCAACCAGTTTGTTCTTCTCAAGAACCTTAAGTTTAGATGTTGTATTAACAAGCGATTGATGAAGAACCTCTAATGAACTTACAAGAATCCTCTTAAAATCCTTAATAACAGACTGTTTACAAAATATATAGTCGGACCATTCTTTGATTACAGTTAGCATGGTTCCTTCCACCGGATTTGCGATGGCTTCGTACATATATGGAATAGATTTCTTAATGCTTGTCGCAAATTCAGGGACAGTGATACAGCGTTTAGACTTGGTTTCCTTGCTTATTCCAAACAAAAACTGAGCAAAAATAACACCTGAATTGCCACGTGCGCCTAATAATGCAGCCTCAGCAATATTATCTATCGTATTTTTATAAGATTTTTCGGGATTGATACTATCCATCACGGAACGAATGGTAGATGCCAGATTTGTTCCGGTATCATTATCTTTGACCGGAAATACATTTATCCTGTTTATTTCGGCCTGATTTTCCAGAATTTTATTACCTCCGGCAATAAAGGCATAATATAAAGACCGTCCATCTATTTCAAGAATAGTAGAGTTTTTCATTTTTCAATTATAAAATATAGGTTACTCAATCAATATTACTTCTTAATATATTATCCTCAAATTTTTGTGGCATTATAAACATAACAAATATAATATAGAATATTTACATACATCATATTCAGGAAGAAAATAAATTTAAATAATTATTTAAAACACAGTATTAAATAATGCAATGAAAAAGAAGGAAAAGTATTAAAATAAAAGCAAAAGATTTGGATAACATATAAACAAGAATCAATAAAAATCCTATTTTTGCAGAAAACTGCCAAAAGATGAAAAAACTATTATCATACCCGTTATCAATACTTGCGTATTTTTTCTTTCTGTTAGTAATCTGTGTGCTTCATCCCATTCAGTGGGTTTGTTTTAACTGGTTTGGATACAATGCGCATAAGATAAGTGCAGACTATTTAGGTTTCTTCCTGCTAAAAACGATGTTTCTTACGTTTTCATCCTCGAAAGTTGAAAACTTAGATCTCATTCCCGAAGGTAAACCTTTGATTTTTGTGTCAAATCACCAGAGTCTTTTTGATATTATGGGCTTTGTATGGTATTTCAGAAAGTTTCACCCCAAATTTGTTAGTAAGATTGAGCTGGGGAAAAACATTCCTAGTATCTCTTACAACCTGAATCACGGAGGTTCGGTGCTGATAGACCGGAAGAACCCGAAACAAGCATTGCCTGCTATAAAAAAACTGGGCGAATATATTGAAACTAACACTCGTTCGGCAGTAATTTTCCCCGAAGGTACTCGTTCTAAAACCGGAAAACCTAAAAAATTTTCGCCTAATGGCTTGAAGATTTTATGTAAATATGCACCAAGTGCCTATGTGGTACCTGTAACAATTAACGACTCCTGGAAAATGTTCCAATATGGTTCCTTCCCGCTGGGATTGGGCAACCGCTTAACATTCACCGTTCATCCTCCAATCAAAGTTAGCGAATATGATTTCGATTCTTTACTAGAGAAAAGTGAACAAGCTGTTGTTTCCGGAATAAAACTATAATACCCGAATATCTATTTAGTACCCAATTAAACACCTATTCGTACTTTATAACTTCTGTAGGACAACCATCCACAGCATCAAGTATTTCAGCTTCATACTGATTGAAGTCAACACCTGTTTTAACAACCATTTTATCAGGTACCTCAAACACTTGCGGGCATGCAGTTTCACATGCACCACATGAAATACATTCGTTTTCGCTCTCATCGAGCCATACTCTTTTTATTGCCATATTATTTAAGTATTTAGGTTTATCAAACATCAACTTAACTCTATTCAGCATAGTAAAAAACAATTTGGAACAAAAGATGTTCATGCTAAACAAAGCACCCGTTTCAGGTGTTTAATTTATAGAGAGTTCACTAATTTACCTAACTGTTAAAAACTAAAATTATGAAAGGAGTTATTTGGGGTTTAGCTGTTGGTTGTGCAATAGGCTATATTATCAAGAAAATGCAGGACGAGGGCAAGTTTGAATGCGTTGGCGAATATGCCGATAAGTATTATACTATGTCAAAGAATGAACTTAAGAATGTTGTAGATGCTGCAAAAGGTAAAGCAGAAGAATTGAAAGAACGGATTGAAAAGAGTGTTAAAGGAGAATAAAAGCAGATCTTTCATTAAGCCATTTTCAAATAACAAGGCAGTCTGAGAATTCAGATTGCCTTTTTTGTTAATTCAAATAAAAATACCAGATAAATATATGTGTTATGGAAAACAAAAACATTACTTTAGCAATCTCAAAATAAACTTTGTTTAGGAATAAGGTAAACGATATCAATAATATTTTATGAAAAACAAAAAATCAGATATTACATTTCTGCTGAAAGTTCTTAAAACCTCTATATTTTTTATCGCATTCTTTTTTATTAATAATATATTATCAGCCCAGGGTTCCTCTCCAGAACTTTTTGGAAAAAAGCCTATAATCATTCCCCGGGCACGTGTTATTATAGACAATGACTTCGGAGGAGACCCTGACGGATTATTCCAGCTAACTCACCAGTTATTAAGTCCTTCTGTAGAAGTTAGAGCTATAATTGGTTCACACCTAACCCCAAATACAGACTTTGGCGGTTACTTCCCTTTTAGTGCAGATTCTGCAGTTGCCAAAGCTAAAGAGGTGGTAAAGATACTTGGATTAGAAAACAAAGTTCCCGTTTTAGCCGGTGCCAATTATGCTTTAACTGAATCATTTCAGCCTCAACAAAGCAAAGGGGCGGAGTTTATTGTTAAAGAAGCAATGCGTAAAGATACTAAACTTCCACTCTATATAGTTTGTGGCGCTGGATTAACCAATATAGCAAGTGCCTATTTGATGGAACCCAAAATTGCGGATAGGATTACTCTTGTATGGATTGGAGGAAAAGAATATGATTATTCTTTTCACTCACAACTATCACCAATCCTAACTAAACGAGGTAGTGCCGTTGAATATAATATATCAATCTCTGTTCCGGCTGCCCAAGTTATTTTTAACAGTTCATCAATGCCTGTATGGCAAGTTCCAAGAGATACTTATCGACAGTGCTTGTATAGCTTTGCTGAGATAAAGGCAGATATAGAGCCACAAGGCAAAATTGGATGTTATCTGGCTGATAAATTATTTATTTTTTTAAATGACCTCGCTGCAAAGAACTGGAAAATGGGAGAAACATACATTTTAGGGGATAGCCCTCTTGTACTTCTCACAGCTCTGCAGTCTGGCTTTGAAGCTGATGCGTGCTCTTCACACTACGTAAATATTTCAAGGCCTGAAATAAAAAAGAACGGAGATTACGAAAACAAATCCAGAAAGTCTTTTATCAGAGTATATGATCGCATTGACAGCAGATTAATATATACTGATATGATTGCCAAATTGAAATTATTCAATCAACAGTTTAAAGAGAACAATGAGAAAAAATAAAGCACATTAGTCATATTTAATACCTCCTGTCGGACAGTCTTGCGCCGCTTCCTTTATTTTGTCCTCATACAAATCATAGTTAACACATTTTTTTACCAGCATTTTATCAGGTGCCTCAAATACCTCAGGGCATATAGCTTCACATCCCCCGCAACAGAGACATTCATCCTCACTCTCGTCAAGCCATACACTCTTAATTGCCATATTTTCAACTTTTTAGGTTATTATTAATTTATACGATCATCACAAAGGGTATAACAAACACCAATAGTAAGAAGTTTAATAAAAACTGTTAGTTATTTGTTAATAAGCCTTCTCATTTTTAAAATAAAATTATCTATTTTGTTATAATGCGTTTAACAAATGATAAAATGAATTATATTTGCATGCAATAATCATTTATAACCATTTTCTATGCAGAGTTCTATAGATTCTCTTAAAAAACGTCATAAAGAACTTTTCGAAAATCATCGTTGCAATGTATCAGATAATGCTTACGAAGATGCCGAAAAAATAAAAAAAGCAATAGATCAGCTTTCCAAGATAGAAAATAGAAAAATGTCAATTTTCGATCTGAACAAAATGCAGTTCATATTCAGAGATAATCAGGAATCTGATAAATTCGATCATCCGGTTTTTGTAGGCATAGATGAAGAGAGTTTTGAGGCTTTCTATGATAATATTCATCCGGATGATTTGCATTTTGTACTCGAAACTGGTCTTATGAGTTATGATTATGCATATAGCGTATCTCCCTCAGAACGTACTGGTTGTATTATGAAGTACGAATTCAGAGTAAAAAGCAAGACCGGTAAATACGTATGGGTTAACTTTAGAATTGTAATTTACGACCTGGACAGCAATGGTGATCTTTGGCTACTACTTTTTTTATCAGACATTATTCCAAACCAGGAACTAAACAGAAAGCCAAAAAGAATTCTGATAAATGTAAACACAGGAAAAACTTTCAACTATTTTGATGACACTGATATTGTTGAAAAGCCAATACTATCGAAACGTGAAATAGATGTTATAAAACTTCTTTCGGAAGGTTGCTGTAGTAAGGAAATAGCTGACCGGCTTTTTATCAGTATAAACACTGTTAACAAACACAGACATAGCATTCTGGAAAAAACAAATTCTGAAAATACTGCACAAGCTGTGCTTTATGCTACAAGGATAGGATTAATTTAATACAAAACTTCAATTTTTGTACCGTTACCCATCCATTAGAGTGACTAACAATACAAAAATTGTTTGTTTTGCACATAACCAGTTAAATTTAAGAGATTTAATAAAATCTACTGAAACCCTTTTAATTATTACTCACTAACACTATATAGGATTTTGTGCAAAAGTAGTATGTTATATATTCACTGGCAATAACCATTTATAACCATTTTACACGAAATCCTATAATCTTGCTCTGAAAACAATAATATTAATTACTTGTTATTACTTGTCCTGCTTCACGATAAAGATCAATCTTACCATCAAGCAAAAGTGCAACTACTGTGATTTGAGAATCCTGAACACTTTCAGGAACATTAAAATATAAAATACCGGGAACACTACTCCAATAAGCTTTGCCTACTACTTTTGTTTCCAATAGCGCTCCGTTGCCTACTACCCAGGCACGATTCACCTTATTTTTCAATCCTTTTATAGAAATTGGTCCATTGGGTTTATATGGAAGAAAAACATACAGAATATCCTGATTTTTATTCAATGTGGTATATCCCATAACGTGACCTTCAGGGATTCCTGCCCGTGTGCCATAAATGGCATCGGCATGTTTACTTGTCCATCGGCCAAATTCTTTTAAAATATCCATTTGTTCTTGCGGAATGGTTCCATCTTCTTTGGGACCAATATCAAGAAGCAGGTTCCCTCCATTGGAGATGCAATCTACAAATGTACGTAGCAACATATTAGCTGTTTTATAGTTTGTATCTGTTGGTGCATATCCCCAGCTGTCATTCATCGTCATACATAACTCCCACCATTGCGAATCGGGACGACGAATAGGCACTCCCTGTTCGGGCGTAGCATAATCACCATAACCCTGAATGCGGGAATTTAAAATTACTTTGGGATTAAAGGTACGAAGCATAGTGGACAATTCCTTAGCATTCCAGGTTTCCGGACTAAAATCCCAATCACCGTCAAACCAATACAAATCAGGCTTGTATTGCTTGTTCAGTTCAGCTAATTGTTTATTATCAAAATCAAGGAAACGTTGCCAACGGGCTGAATCTTCCTTAATCTGATAACGAGTAGAATTACGTGTTGCGTACGGATAATCAGTATTAGACCAGTCCAGCAAAGAATAATATATTCCCAGTTTCAGACCTTCTTTCCGAACAGCCTTTGCAAAGGGCGTCAATAAATCTCGTGATGCAGGAGTTTTCTTCATTGTATTCAGATCACTGGCCTGAGTGTTCCACAAAGCTACTCCATCATGATGTTTAGAAGTTATTACGGTATATTTAGCCCCCGATTCCTTAATCAGTTTAGCCCATTCTGTTGGATTATAATTCTGAGCAGTAAACCCATTCAGCTGAGACATATACTCATCGTATGAAAGATAGTTATTATAAAAAGACCAACTCTCTGCGACTCCCCTTACCGAATAAATTCCCCAATGAATGAAGATACCTAATTTAGCATCCTGAAACCATTGCATTCTCTTTTCTTTTTCTTCCTTCGACTCCTTAAAAGGCTGAGCGTTGGTTGTACCTAATGCAAAAAAGGCCAACAATGTTAATGTGATTGATTTTAAGTTCATAGTTCTATCTGTTAGTGTGGAACAAAGATACAAAAAAACAGGCAGTATAAAGATAGTAATAACAGGTAACGGATATTTTTGAATAAAGAATGAAAAATGTCAAAAATATTAGTTATATTTGAGGTGTTCATATTTTAATTATTGCAATTAAAAAAGTAGTTAATATGCTTGATTTAACACCTGAACAACAAGTTTTGCGGGAACAATTCTGTTCGTTAAGGAAAGAGTTTACTGAACTCTTTGCCAGAAAGAACGAAATGCAGACTTACGAAGAAAGCAGTCTTACCTCACTATATCTAAGCAATGTGGGACAAAAACAGCACGAGGTTTTCTGTTTGCGTACTAAAATTGCAGTAATAAAACTACGCATAGAGCTGATTCAGGCCTACATAAACCGAAACGAGGTACCGGAGCTAAAAAATGTTGATGAGGAAATTCATATACGTTTTGCCGATCACAAGAAGAAAATTGAAGAGAATGTACGACAACTGACATCAGCAAAAGAGTATCTGAAAAACTCTTTAATCTCGGCAGACGAAATGAAAGAAATGAAAGAGACTTATCGTATTATTATAAAAAAGCTACATCCAGACATTAATCCCGGTCTTTCAGAATATGAAACCGAACTTTTTATCAAAGCTCAGGCTGCTTATCATCTTGGTAGTTTCATGGCATTAAGGGAAATACTCTTATCGCTGGATTTAGCCAAAGATTATGTAGATACCATTTCACAGTCTGAGGAATTTGCCGGGATTGTTATACAATTAGAAAAGAATGTTAAAAATTTACGTAAGCAAATTGAGGAATTGGAGCACAGTTTTCCATTTATTTACAGAAAAGAATTGAATGACAAGGAATGGATAACTTCCATACAGAAAAGACTAGATGATGATATTGTGAATCTGACAAAAGAGAAGGAGAAACAAGCTATGTTCCTTAAAGTCATAGAAGAATGGAAACCGGGATTAACAAATTAAAAATTTTAACAACATAATATTATGAAAACAAAACAATTTTATTGCATGCTGCTTTGCCTGGCAGGTAGTTTGCTTTTCTCGCAACATGTGAATGCGCAAGTGGGCTCTATTCGCTTTACAGTTGAACTACCAGGCAATGGTATTCAAAAGGACTCTGCCGTGTTTATTGCCGGAAGTTTTAATGGATGGGCTCCTTCTGACAGTAATTATTGTATGAAGCGAATAGACAGTAACCACTACACACTAGAGATTCCTTGCTTCATGAATAAAAAGTACTCTTACAAGTATACGCTAGGCAGCTGGAAAGGTGTGGAAAAGACTATTGATAATAAAGAAATAGAGAACCGAACCTTCGTTTCAAAAAAGAAACTTAAAATTAAGGATATTGTTGCTCAGTGGAATCAACCAGCTCCTGCTGCGCCTGTAGATACAACTCTTTTATTGAACAAGAAACAAATGGCAATCATTAAATCATTAAATGACTCGGTAAGTAAAACTTTACCAGCTATTTTGCCTCGTCTTTTGGATCTTCTACAAAAAGGAAATCTCAATCTGCTATCCGACCAGCCGGATGATGCACTAAACAAGCAGTGCAACAAAGAACTTGGGGAAATGGTGACACAAGTCCTTGATTCATTAACTGGCATCATGAAACAAATGACGGAAACTCTTAATCCTGAACAAAAACAAAAAATAAGAGAAATGATGAAAAACCAGGATTCACCTACATTTATCATGAATCTTATTGAAAAATTGAAACCGAAATCAAAATAGAGTTTATAATCAGGATTATAGAATGCTCACTAGAACTCACCTAAAAGGTTGTAATTGCAGAATGTTTGGATACAGAAAAGAACAAACGAACTAAATAAGTTATATTTGCCGGACATAAAGCGAAAGAATAGATGAAACGAATCATAATTATAGGAGCAACTTCCGGAATTGGATATGAGGTAGCAAAAGGGTATCTCAAACAGGGTTGGAAAGTAGGGGTTGCAGGAAGGCGAGAAAGTGCACTTGAAAAGTTCAGGGCTACCAACCCGGAAAGTATTGAAACTCAGGTACTGGATGTTACCAAAGAGGATGCTCCTGAAAAGTTATTGTTACTGATAAATAAATTGGGCGGAATGGATTTGTTTCTGCTTAGCTCGGGAATTGGGTTTCAAAACAGAACATTAAAAGCTGATATTGAAATGAATACAGCCCGGACTAATGTAGGAGGTTTTATTCGTTTGGTAACAACTGCTTTTCACTATTTCAAGGAAAAAGGAGGTGGACATCTGGCAGTAATCAGTTCTATTGCAGGAACAAAAGGACTGGGAGTTGCTCCGGCTTATTCGGCTACCAAGCGTTTTCAGAATACATATATCGATTCATTGGCACAACTATCTCGCATGGAAAAACTAAAAATCCACTTTACAGATATTCGACCGGGATTTGTGCAGACAGATTTATTAAAAGATGGGAATTATCCGTTGCTAATGAAGCCGGAACGGGTAGCAGATCAGATTATTAATGCTCTAAGCCGTAAAAAGCGGGTTATTATTATCGATAAAAGATATGCATTTATAGTGTTTTTCTGGAAATTAATTCCTGATTGGATATGGGAACGACTTCCAATTCGAAGCAAATAAGAGTATTCATAAAACAATCGTGCCCTTTGTCTTTTTCAACAAAGGGCACGATAATTAAAAGCCAACTATAAAAATATGCTACTATTTGTGATGAGAACCATCGCAATAAGGTGGATTATTTGTGTGTTTGCATCCACATAAATAAGCTTTGCCGGTTTCTTTTACTTTGAAGGCAAGTGGTTTAAACTCTGTTCCATGATGTGAACCATCACAAAACGGTTGATTTTTACTTGCACCGCAAGTACACCAATGATAACTTTTTCCAGCCTCTAATTCTACTTCGTAAGGTCCTTTTTTGGGCATTTTTGGTTCCATATGATCAAAATATTATTTATTACGGAATTAGTCCGTTTCCTGTATAATTAATTATTTAAGTTTCTTTGAAATAAGATTGTCAACAGCATAACGTCCAGCTCCGCCAATGAGAATGGCAATAGCCAAACCTACAACAAGGATAAAGTATTCAAGTCCTTCGCCTTTCTGCTGACCAAACCAGTTCATGAAAAAACCATTGTTTATATGACCACCAAGAACTGCGGCTCCAGCCATTGTTAAACCAACTGAGAAAGCCATAAAACGTGTTCCGACACCTACAAGAAGACCTAAGCTTCCAACAAATTCAGCCAGAATTACTAAAACTCCGATAATTAAAGGCATACCCATTGACTGGAAAGCTCCAAGTGTTCCCTCAAAACCATATCCACCGAAAAGTCCGAGAGCTTTTTGCATTCCGTGAGGTAATATTACAAGGCCTAAGGCCAAACGTGCTACTAACAAAGACCATGATTGTTGGTCGGTTGCTAAAAATTTCTTAATTGCATTCATACTATCTATTATTTATTTATATTTTTATTAATTATCTAATGGGAACTTCCATCACCAATAATCTTGTTTATTAATGATTTATTGCATTGGTATTTCCATTACCAGCAATTTTGTATTTGAATCAGTCTTTATTTCTATCGTTTCCGCTTCACTTACACCAAGCCCATCTCTTCTGTTCAACTTCTGTCCGCCTACTGTTACCTCTCCTTCTATCACAAAGAAATAAACACCGTTCTTGTTATCTTTCAGTTTGTATTCGCCCTTCCATCCTTGAGACAAATCACCAAGATGAAACCATGTATTCTGATAAATCCATACTCCCTGATCATTCTGATCAGGTGAAAGTATCTGATATAGTTCATCAGTTTTCTTAATATCAGCTAAAGTTATCTGATCATAACGTGGCTTTACATTCTTTTTGTTCGGGAACACCCATATTTGCAGCAGTCCCACTTCCTTATCTTTATTTTTATTGAACTCACTATGGAAAAGACCAGTTCCGGCACTCATTACCTGAATCTCTCCCGCACTGATTACTCCATGGTTACCCATACTATCCTTATGTTCCAAATCACCATAAAGCGGAATAGTAATAATCTCCATATTATCGTGAGGATGTTTTCCGAAACCTTCGCCTGGAACAATACAGTCGTCATTAAGTACCCTCAGCATACCGAAATGTATACGTTCCGGATTATAATAATTGGCAAAACTAAAAGTATGGTATGTGTTCAGCCAACCATGATTGGCATGTCCACGTGTTTCTGATTTATGCAATATTGTTTTCATACTTATATTTTTTATCACTTCAAATCTTCTTTTAATTTGATATGACAAAGATACGGCAGGAATATGCCGCACGAAGTAATGAAATCAGGTGAATGATTGCAAAAATCAGGACTGACGTGCTAAAGCACGAAATTCTGAAGGAGTTTGAGAAGTAATTTTCTTAAAAAAGTTATTGAAATGGGCTGATTCTTCGAAGCCAAGTTCGTAAGCAAGCTCTTTACTGCTTATCTCACTAAACAGCAATGAACGCTTTGCCTCAATAATTATCTTGCTCTGAATATGATCTTTTGCAGATTTACCGGTAATGCTTTTCACTGTTTTATTTAGATAATCGGCTGTTACATTCAACTTACTTGCATAATCCGAAACCATATGCATAGAGGTATAATGCTTATTCAGTAACTGTTTAAATAAGTGCAGCAACTGATTGGTTGTTTCCATCAATTGAGGATTATTGCTTTTTTGCAGCGAACAATGATTATTGCTCTGTATAAAAAAGAGTTTCATCAGTGCACCAATGGCTTCTTGAGTGTAGCTTTCAAGAGATTCAGAGAAATAGTCTATCTGAGAAATGATATTAAGATATACCGACTTTTGTATTTCATTAATTGACAACGGAGGCGACTGCCCAAATTCATTAAACAAATAAATGCCATTAATCAGTTTATCTGAAATTGAATTAGCAATTAAGAACTCATCGGTAAATTTCATAGTCCAACCTTTTGGTTCGGAAGTTGGTATTACCTGATGCATTTGTCCTGGAACAATAAAATATATGCTGTTATCTTCAATCTTATATTCAGTAAAATCAACAATATGAGTACCCTCTCCTTTTTCAAAGAAAATAATCGTATAATAATCATGACGATGCGGAATATCCGATTCACCATGCTTCATACGATATAAATCTTCGAGTTTCTTTATCGAAAAAGAAGAATTGCTTTCTTCAAATTCTGAAAAAGTATAAGTTCTTATATCTTTAGGAAGTGGGTTCATATATACAAATGTACATAAAAAACTCAATTTATAAGTGCATTAAATAAAAATATGGCTCTTATTTATAGAGGAAATACAATCAAAGAATCAAATATTTGAATATCAGTCCTGCATTAACATTCGGATAAACTCACGGGTAGCATTTTTCTGATAACCATCTTTTAACCATAACAAAGCAGCATGCATCTCTGTGCCTTTTTCCTGTATAGGAATAGCTTTCATTTCGTTATCACCATGTATGGTAGCTTTAGAAAGTACAGTTACCCAATGTTTTGTTCTGACCATTTGCAACAGTATATTTACCTCATTGAGCTCTACCTGTGGATCCAGAGTTATATGGCTGGCCTGCAAAACACTGTCGAGAATAATGCGGGCATTCATCCCCACTGAAGGGAGTACTAGCGGATAGTTATTTATGTATGACAACGGGATACGTTTAAGCGCCGCAAGCGGGTGGTGCTGATGAACAATTACAGAAAGAGCTGAATCGAACAAGCGCATACTCTCTATCTGATCATCATCATGAAGCAACTCATAAGAAAGAACAAAATCTACCTGATGAGTTTTCAGTAGTCCGGTTAATTCTGTCGCTGTGCGGTATATAATGTTCAGCTTTATATCGGGATATGTTTGGGAAAACTTTTCCAGTGTATTTGTGAGCACAGATCCCAGACTAAAAGTTACTCCTATTTTGAGAGTTCCGGTATGGAGGTTACGCAAATCACGCAACCGTTGTACAGCATGTTCCGAATCGGCCACTGTTTTGCGTGCATAAGGCAGAAACATCTCACCAGCTTCAGTAAGCGAAACCCGTCTTCTTACACGCTCAAAAAGCAGAGTATCCAGTTCTATTTCAAGTTGCTTAATTTGCTGTGAAAGGGTACTTTCCGAAATAAACAAAGTTCTCGCAGCCTCAGTAAAATTAGAAAGTTCAGCAGACTTAATAAAGTATCTTAGTTGTCTTAGTTCCATATCGGGCGCAAAGGTACATATTAATACTATGCTATAATAATTATTATAATAGATAAATTCGTCATAGTTAATCGAAAAAACCTATCAACTTTAGTAAATACTTGATAGGTATATCCTATCGTTTCAATAGATAAAAACCATAAAAGTTATTATTTGGCTTCATTACAGAAGGCCTACCTTTGCGGCCGTTTAAAAAATAAGAAAATGATGATGAACTTACTAAACGTAGTATTGACAGCTCCCGCTCAAACATCTGCAGTTACACTAACCCCCTATTCCAGTTTAATTATTGGTGCAATTCTTGGACTTGCTTTAGCCTGCTTTATTTTTATATGGGTATTCAATCGTAGAGCACAGGAATGGGCTCATTATTACAGAACTCAAAATAATCCAGAACATGACAGAACTAAATAATCAGACGGTTTGTACTGTTACACAGCCAGAGGGACAGTTGAAAGATATCAGAATAAATTTCTGTTTAGGAGCCTTTTTCAGCTTTACTTTCTTCTTTTTGCTGTTCATGGTGATTTTTGCTAAAACAATACGCAGTTATCCAGGTAAATTATAGTATGGAGAATCATAAGGAACTGAAATCTGTAGCAAAATTTATCTCCGACTTCTCAACCTGTATGATGGCAGTTGGCGCTCAAACTTCACGTATTGAGCGAAATGCATTGCGCATAGCAAAGGCATATCATTTAAATGCTGAGATGCTCTTTTTCCAGAAAACGATGGTGATGACTCTTTGGGATTCACGAAACGAGCATTCTTACTCCATGGTAAGTCGCATAAAACCGATGCCTCTCAATTTCGAAATTAATGCCCGGCTTAGTCATCTGAGCTGGAGAATTCATGATGAGCATATTCCGTTGAATCGCGCATCGAAACTTTGCCAACGCATACTTGATCGTCCACGGGTTAATCCCTGGATTGTATTATGGTTGGTATCCTTTGCAAACGCATCTTTCTGCCGGCTGTTTCATGGCGATTTTATTTCGATGGCTATTGTGTTTGTTGCTACCTTCATCGGATTCTTTTTCAAACAACAAATGCAAAAATGGCATTGGAACGAGTTTGCCGTTTTTATACTTTCTGCAATGTTTGCATCAGCATTCGGTAGTCTGGGATATCTATGCAATTGGGGTACCACACCCGATATGGCATTAGGCACCAGCGTTCTTTATCTTATCCCCGGTGTACCGCTCATAAACGGAGTGATGGACATAATCGACGGACATATAGTAACAGGGTGTTGCAGATTATTTAATGCTACATTGCTTGTAAGCTGTATTGCTATAGGGTTATCTGCTATTTTATTTATAACAGGATTAGTTACAATATGATGATACTAGAACTTTTGGAAGACGGATTTTTTGCAGCTATAGCTGCAATTGGATTCGCAATTATCAGCAATCCGCCCCGACGCTCACTTTTTGTATCGGCATTACTGGCAGCCATAGGTCACAGTATCCGTTATTTTTTAATGCACTTTGATAGTTTCTCCCTGAGTATCAGTCAGGCCTCTTTCTTCGCTTCATTATCCATTGGTTGTCTTTCTGTCTTTTTTGCGAAAAGGCTGGCTGTACCAGCGGAGGTCTTTGCATTTCCATCGCTTCTGCCTATGATTCCGGGAATGTTTGCATATCACACTTTGCAGGCTATATCTGTTTATATGGTTTGCAAAACAGAGGCTGACCAGCTACATTACATTAATCTGTTTTATAGCAACGGAACAACTACCATTTTTATACTTGCTGCTCTTGTTGTGGGAGTAGCTATTCCAACATTTCTTTTCAGGAGGTTTGCATTCAGCGTTACCCGAGGAAATAACGGAAAGAATTAGATATACGAAATAGTTTCAATAGTGTTTATATAGTTAAACCTGCCCTCAGATTGCAGATTTCAATCTGGGGGCAGTTCATTCAAAAGAATACTAAAATACTTTGGTCTATTCTTATCCTGTTATCTTAGAAAGCCAGATTGATTCCTCCCATTATAGTAGCCTTTGGCATGGGATAACCAACATTTATTTCGTAACGTTGAGCTAACAAGTTTTCTCCACGAACAAAAAGAGTAGCAAAACGGCTCAGGTGGTAACTTCCGTTCAAATTCAACAATACAAAACTCTCTTTGGTTTCAGGATTTACAGAAGTATAAAGTCCATTGATATATTGCACACCCGTAGAAACATTCCATTTTTTGTGTGAATAATAAACACCGGCATATAGTTTATGTTCGGGAGCTGCCACTACCGGATATTTCATGTTTAACCAGCTGTAATTAGCAGAGAACATAAGTGAAGGACTAATTCTGTAATTCACATTCGCTTCCACCCCCCAGTTCTCAATTTTACCGGTATTAATATTCAAAGGTCTGCCATTAACAGGTACAGTCTGAATCATGTTATCACCATTTATATAATAAAGGTTGATACCATACGAAAGCATATTATCCAGCTGATACTGTGAAAAAGAAATTTCATAATTCATTATTTTTTCAGGCATCAAATCAGGATTCTGCGGACCAAACATATATAACTCCCTGATAGTAGGATTACGAAATCCTTTACTTACCATCGCCTTCAACTCAGCAGTTTTGGGTAAATGCATAGACAACCCTACCTGAGGTACCCACTCTGTTCCGGTCTGTGAATGATGATCTACACGTTGTCCAATATCTAAAGTAAAAAGAGTACCGAGCGCCTGACGGAAGTCTATATAACCGGCTATCTCGTTTTCTGTCTTATCAGCAATACCAACACGCTTGTCTGTAAACTGATTCCATGCATCTCCGCCAAAATGCTGGTAGTCTACTCCAACTGTAATCCTATTGCCGGGAAAAAGAGTAGCACTTTGATACCACGTAACACCCTGCATCTGGTCTTTAGACTTAAACCGATAATCTGATGGCGTTTTATCTAAAGAATAACCATTGTTTATGTAATGCCTTCCCCAATTATAAAAAAACTTCAAAGCACCGGAAGTCCGGCTATAGTTGTTTTCAACAGAAAGCGATGCCACTCCCCTGGTTATTCGTGAATCATTATCTAAAATCGGAGCATTCACTGTACCCGGATTGGACGCATTGAAATGTGTAAGGTTCAGATCAGTAAAGACGTTCCACGCATCACTGATTTCATATCCCAATTTCGCATAACCGCCATATTGATCGAAATCCATATTCTCTCTATGTCCGTCCGTTCTATTGTAAGAAGCAGATACTATACTACTAAAACGACCTTTACGAACTCTGTTGGAAGCCTCAACCGAAAGCGTATTATACGATCCATAACTCAATCTAACATCATTTTTCACACCTTCTTCTTTTGACTTACGGGTAACGATATTAATAACCCCACCCATGGCGTTTGAACCATATAAAACAGAAGCCGGACCACGAACTACCTCAACCCTTTCGGCCAACATAGACTGGTAAGTATCAGCCAAAGGATGTCCCATCAAACCCATGTATTGAGGATGCCCGTCAATAAGTACCAAGAGTCCGGTTGTGGGACTGCCACCTATACCTCTTAAACTCATGCCACCCGCGGCACCGGTTGAAACTCCGTATCCCATGATGCTACGTCCGGTTGTGAAAAAGCCAGGAATCTGTTCGGTCAATAATGGAAGTAAAGACTGCTCGTTACGCTGTTCTATCTGCTCACGGTTAACCACAGATATACTCATTGGTAAATGACGTGTATCAGTTTCGTTCCGGGTACCTGTTACAACAACTTCGTCTATAACATAGCTTTTTTTTATATCAGCACTATCTTTTTTAGATTGTGCTTGTACTTTAACAGATATAAAAAGACAGACTAACAGTAAACAGGTTATTATTCGATTCATCATTACACAGCAATATCCGCCTTTATGCAATAGCTTTACAGCGTTTTCCATTAATTATTTAATATAGAATAAGTTCAGAGATGCCTAACATGAAACTAAATAGTTCCCTGTTTCAATTGTTCTACAAACTGATCAATTCGCTCCATTTCCTTCGGAATTTTAATACTTTGCGGACAATGCTCTACGCACTTACTGCAACCAACACAATGGTTAGCCTGTCTCAGCCTTGGCACACTCCGGTCATAACCAACAAGAAATATACTACGAGCCTTACTATAATTCTCATCCTGCGAACTTTTCGGAACATTACCTTCGTTCAGGCATCGGTTATAGTGTGCAAAAATTCCCGGAATATCAAGACCATAAGGACAAGGCATACAATAATTACACGCGGTACAAGGAACAGTCGGATATTTCAGTATCATCTCAGCAGTTTCTTCAAGCATCGCTTTATCATCATCAGTAAGCGGCTTAAAAGAAGAATAAGTAATTATATTATCCTGCAAATGCTCCATATAAGTCATTCCACTTAAAACAGTAAGCACTTCGGGTAATGAACCTGCAAATCGGAATGCCCACGAAGCCACACTGACTTCCGGCTGTCTTTGTTTAAGCTGAGCCACCAGATGATCGTTCAGTTTAGACAAGCGCCCACCCAACAACGGTTCCATAACCACCACCGGAATATTACGTTTCACCAATTCCCCGTACAGATATTCTGCACTCACCCCCATACCCTGAGGATGTTTCCAGTCCACATAATTAAGCTGAATTTGTACAAAATCCCATTTTATATCCAGTGAAAGCATATAATCGAAAAAACTTTGATCGCCGTGAAACGACCACCCCAGATTTCGTATGCGTCCAGCCTCTCTTTCTTTCAACAGGAAGTCGAGCATACCATTATTTATGTAGCGTTCTTTGTAATCATCATCAGCCCCCAAAGCATGAAGCAGATAATAATCCACATAATCTACGTGCAATTCCTTAAAGGAGTTATGATACATTTCAATAGATGCCTCTTTGCTCTTTGTTTTTGGATCAAAGTTCGACATTTTAGTAGCTACAAAATATTTATTTCGGGGATGACGACTCAGTGCAATGCCGATAGCATGTTCCGACATACCCTGAACATACATAGGAGACGTATCATAATAATTCACTCCATGAGCAAGAGCGTAATCAACAGACTTATTTACCTCTTCCTGATCTATCAATTCCTTTTGCCCATCAGCAGTTGGTTTTGTTGGCAATCTCATGCAGCCATATCCAAGCAGTGAAACCTTTTCGCCGGTTTTACGATTCAAACGATAGGTCATCTTATCGGTAGGTACATGCAATACACTTGCTACGCCTGTTGGTGTTTTATTGCCAGGTTTACATCCGTAAAATGCAGCTGTAGAAACTGCGGCTCCACCACCAAGCAGCTTCAGAAAATTTCTACGGTCTATGTTTTTCTTGTCTATCTTCCCCATAGTAATTTCTTTATATTTTCATTTTTACTAATCTTTATTACGAAATAGCTTATACAGTCCGGTGAATTTCGTGTCCCTCTACAAATATTGCACTAAACGGACGAGCCGGACAAAGATTCTCACATGCACCGCAGCCGATACAACGTTCCGTATTAACAGCTGGTATTTTAAGTGAATCCTTATTCTTTGCATCAATCGGAATCATTTGTATAGCACCAACAGGACAGTGACGGGCACAGTTTCCACATTCCACAGCATCGGCATTAACTATGCAATTTTTCTTTATCCACACGGCATGACCTATCTGAATAGCAGATTTATCAGCTTTAGTAACAGAACGGATAGCACCTGTTGGACAAATGTCAGAACATCGGGTACATTCCGGACGGCAATAGCCACGTTCATACGACATTTCGGGCTGCATGAGTTTCTCCAGATTATCCGAAGGACGTAAAATTTGGTTAGGACACACAGATACACAAAGCTGACATGCTGTGCAATGTTGCGCAAGATTACGTGCGCTTTGAGATCCGGCTGGTGTTATTGGTGTAGTGCGATTGGGTATTTTTTTATCTTCTATAACAGCTAACCCTCCATCAACCTTTATTTTTTGAGCTTTCAGTGCTGTTGCTGAAGTAAGCAATGCCGTTACCGACAGAAAATGACGACGTGAAACACCCGACTTATCAATATTTTCTGCTGATTGCTTATCGGTCAGAGATTCTTCCTTTTGCCGAGGTACATACCTGATGGCACCTTGCTTGCATTTTCCTATACAGTCCATACAAGTTACGCAGCGACTGTAATCAATCTTGTGTTCTTTGGAGTTTATGCACGAAGCCTTGCAATTACGTGCACATAAACCGCATCCATTGCATTTTTCAGTATCAATTACCGGTTTAAAGAATGAATACTTAGATAAAAATCCCAGAACCGTTCCAACCGGACAAATGGTGTTGCAATAAGTCCTGCCGCTACGCCATGCCAGAATTGCAAGTATTGCAAACGTAACAACAGCAATGCTTAAGGTTAGAGCACCTTTCATCCACACATCAACCGAATAAAATGCATAGCTATCCATTCGTTCCGCCCAATAAGCCAACAGATTATTACCCCATTGATATAAAGGAGCAAACAAATTAGAAGCTATACGTCCGTAAGAACTATAAGGTGCAAGTAACTGAACAAATGAGCCTATACCTGCTATTATTGCAACTGTGAATAATGCCAGAACTCCATATCGTAACCAGGAAATAGCCGGTGAATAGACAAAACGATTTTTCTTCCGTTTTCCGGCTATCCAGGAGATAGCATCCTGAAATACGCCAAGCGGACAGATCACAGAACAATAAATCCGCCCCAAAGCGAATGTGAGCACAATTAGTGCCAGTACTATTCCAATATTTAATGCCAATAAAGCGGGTAAAAACTGAATTTTGGCTAGCCATCCAAACCAATGATGCAATGTTCCAGTAAAATCAAGAAACAACAATGTTATTAGAGTAAAGCAAATAATAGCAGCCGCTATTCTAATTTTTCGTAACATAATTCATTCTCCTTTCAGTATTAGCATTTAATCGTTTTTCGTTTTTATCTGTATTTAAGATCAAACTTAATTTAAAATCCTGACATATTGAGGATAATCATTTAATTTTTCACAAAAATATTGAGAAATTCATTACTACTTTGTATACAAATCACTGATATATGTACCAATTTAACGGTTTTAGGCTATCAACCTGTCAATTAGTAAATAAGCAATCAGCTAACAAAACAGCTTGTTATTTGTTTTCATATAAAGTAATATATACAAATATGATAATAACAATTTTCGGAGCAAGCGGAAAAATAGGCCGTCTGCTTACAGAACAAGCACTTGTTAAAGGATATATGATAAAAGCCTATGTGCATAATCTACAGGAAATAGGCTTATCCCATCCTAATCTGGAAATTATTAAAGGGACTATTCATGATTATTACAAGATAAAGCAAGCTATAACAGAAAGCAATGCAGTAATAAGTACAATGGAGCCCTCAAAGAGTTTCAAAAAAAATGGGTATCCGGTTTTTGAGGTACACCGACATATTATTATGGCAATGGAACGCCTTAATATAAAACGATTTATAACAATAGCTTCTCCGGTTATTCAGTCGGGAAAAGATGCAAAGTCGGCTGTAACTATTGTACCAAAACTTTTTATTAGCTTATTCAGACATAGAACATACCTTGAATTTGTAGCTATAGGCCACTTGATTAAGAAATCTTCACTAGACTGGACAATTGTGCGATACCTTTATCCCACCAACAAACCTCGTAAAGGGAAAATAAAAGTCTCTTTAGGCAAGCAGAAAATAAAATTTGCAGTTTCGCGCGCAGATATTGCTAAATTTATACTTGACCAGATAGAAAGCAGAGAGTATATTCACTGCATGCCAATAATTGGAAATTAATTCTAAACCTGTCAGGAATTCAATATAAATTATCACAAAAATTATCGATAAAAATTGCAATAAAATATCCCCTTTTTCGACATATAAATACAAACAAAATAATATTGTATGAAAAAGGGAATATTCAAAGCATTTATTTGCCTGACTGTAGTTTCAGCTGCTACTTCGTGCAAACAAGGTAAGCTTTCATCCGAAAAGGGTGACGCGCTGATTGCGCATATTGATTCAACAGCAAAAGCCGGAGATGATTTCTTTGAGTTTGCCAATGGCAAATGGTTTAAGCAGAATCCTATACCTGCCAGTAAACAGAGTAACGGGATATTTCAGCTTATCCAGGACACCATAAATGCGCAAGTGCGTAATATATGCGAATCATCGGCAACTATAAAGGATGCACCGAAGGGAAGTAATAAACAAAAGATTGGCGATTTCTTTTTCACGGGAATGGACAGCGTCTCTTTAAATAAAAAAGGCATCAGCGAGCTTAAAGGCGATTTTGCAAAAATAGACAATATCAAAGATCTGAACGGTATCGTCAAAGAAGCAGCTTATATTCATAGTGTGGCAGCATCGCCGTTGTTCAGCATGTATGTTACTCAGGACGACAAGAACAGCAGCAAATATCAGGTTTACATTGCTCAGGGTGGATTAAGTATGCCAGAACGAAGTTACTACCTCGACACAGATGCCGGTTCAAAAAATATTCGCGAAAAGTTTGTAACCTTCGCCGGCAACATGTTCGGAATTATGGGATACGACAAATCCAAAGCCAAACAAGCCGCTACCAGGTTAATGGAAATGGAAACAGCCATTGCAAAGACTTCCCGCAAAATGGAAGATACCCGCGATCCTTTGGCCAACTATAACAAAATAACATCCTCCAAACTTGCTACGTTGACTCCAAACATTGACTGGAAGATTTTCCTGAACAACGTTGGACTAACCAAAGTAGATTCTGTTGTTGTGGGTCAGCCTGAATTCCTTACCGCACTGAATGGCTACATGAAAAAATATTCGATAGACGACTGGAAAAACTATCTCAAATTCCATCTAATGAATGGATTATCGGACTATCTGGATGATAAGACCTATATGGAAAGTTTCAACTTCTATTCAACAACCCTTGAGGGAGTAAAAGAACCGAGACCAAGATGGGAACGTGTAGTAAGACAAACCAACGGAGCACTTGGAGAACTTATCGGACAAGTGTACGTAAACGAGTATCTGCCCAAAGGAACCAAAGAGAAACTGGAAGAAATAGGAAATTCAATTAAATCGGTTTTCGCACAACGCATTAAAGCCCTCGACTGGATGAGTGCACCAACTAAAGAAAAAGCATTAAAAAAACTCAATGGAGTAATTATGAAGGTTGGTTATCCTGATAAATGGAAAGACCTGAGTGCTATGCAGATAGATCGTTCATCTTACGTAAAGAATGTGATGAGTGCCAACAAATGGGGATTCAACTATATGATAAGCAAATACGGTAAACCGGTTGACCGTAAGGAATGGGGCATGTATCCACAAACATACAATGCATACTACAACCCATCGAACAACGAAATAGTTATTCCGGGTTGCAACATTATCGTTCCGGGATATGAAAGTAGAATGGCCGACGATGCTATACTTTATTCCATCATTGGATGCACCTTTGGCCACGAAATTACACATGGTTTTGACGATCAGGGATGTAAATACAATGAGCAAGGCAATCTGAGCAACTGGTGGACCAATGAAGACAAAGCGAAGTTTGTTCAGAAAACCAAAATGATTGTAAAACAATTCAATGACTACACAGCCATAGACAATATGCACCTCAATGGTGAACTTACCCAGGGTGAGAACATTGCCGACCTCGGTGGAGTAGTTATGGGATTCGAAGCATTTAAAAACACCGACCAGTACAAGAACAATGAAATGATTGCCGGACTGAACCCCAGTCAGCGTTTCTTCCTTGGATATGCACTTGGATGGATGTTGAATATTCGCCCCGAAGCATTGAAGAACCAAATTAAAACCGATGTACATTCTCCGGCAAAATGGAGAATCCTAGGCCCGTTATCCAACATGCCTGAATTCTATTCATCATTCGGAGTGAAAAAGGGTGATAAAATGTGGCGAGCTGAAAATCAAATTGTAAAAATCTGGTAGTTTACTCCATTCAAAAAAAGCAATCGTGTTCTTTGCTTTTTTAAACAAAGAACACGATTGTTAAAATCTTTACTTTTGGTACTATTATTATGCAGTAATTTGATTATACTAGCATTTATAAGAAACAAACTAATTTACAACAATAGTATGAACACAAAGAATTTGTTTGGAATAATTTTGTTTTTCTTATGTACTATCAACTTAGTAAGTTGTGAAAAAGAAGAAGATGATTTTTTATCGAAAGAAACAGAATATAGTACTGTAATAAATGGCACTGTTCACACGAAAGATGGGCTACCACTTTCTGGTGTTAACATTAAAATAGATTATTACGAGGGTGCATGGCTGCAATATTCCTTACTCCGTCACAAAGCTAAAGCAAAAACAGACAAAAACGGAAATTATAAGTTGGAATTCTACGTGAAAGATGACGAATTGCAAAGAAATGAGAATTTATATAAATACTTTAATATAGTTGTTAATATGAACAATTTAGATCCAAAGCAATATATTCTTCCTAACGATATGACTTCTATCATGATATCCCCAGACCCTCCTATTGCTAAACCAGCCACTAATCAAGCACCTATAATATCATATCATTTTTCCGTTGAACGAAATAAAACCTACACGCAAGATTTCTATATACCTCAAAAAAGATATGTTCAAATAACTCTGAAAGGTTTTACTCCCAAGCAAAATAAGGCTTATTTCGAGGTTCTCAGTTTTTTCCCATGGGGAGAAGAAAGTGACGAAAAACAAATGATTGATTCAAAATATAGAACCAGACAAAGTGGATTCGACTTGAATGTAGCTTCTTCTGAGGAACAAACGTTTGAAGTACCTTTTGCGCTGAACGAAAACAATATTGTAAGGTTAAACAAAAGAAAAAATGGCATTCTTACCTCTGAAGACTATAAAATATTTGTAACTAAAGATAGTCCAAAGAGCCTTACATACGAATATTAACAACAAATAATTAAAACTTCAACTACATATTTACAATGAGAAAAACACTTTTCATCATTCTTATATGCTGTATATCAATCAGCATGTTTGCACAATCGGGATACAAAACAATAAAAATCTCAAAAGGTCTGGAGTTTGTACAAATATCAAAAGACGCATACATATATGTATCAACAGCAGAAATGGGGAAATTTGGTCTGGTTTCCTCTAACGGACTAGTATTAATAAACAACCACAAAGCCTTCTTGCTCAATACCCCTATTAACGACAAACTTACCGAAGAGATGGTGGAAGCAATCACCGATTCTTTGCATGTAAAAATAACAGGCTTTATCCCCAATCATTTTCATGCAGACTGTATGGGCGGATTAAATTATCTGAAAAGCATCGGAGTAAAATCATACGCATGTCAAAAAACAATCGCTCTTGCCCGCCAGAATAAGCTTCCTGTTCCTAAGCAAGGATTTAAAGACTCCCTGCGTCTGAAATTTGGAAACAAAGAGTTATATTGCTATTATCCGGGAGAGGGACATGCACCTGACAATATTGTAGTGTGGATTCCATCTGAAAAGATTCTATTCGCAGGATGTATGATTAAGGATATGAAGTCTCAAGGGCCAGGCAATTTATCAGATGCCAACGTGAAAGAGTGGCCTAAAACTGTAAACAAGGTTTATACCAAATTCAAAGATGCACGCATCGTTATCCCCGGACATGGAGCATGGGGTGGAACTGAGCTGATTACCCACACACTCGATCTGCTAAACAAAAATAATTAACCATCTGTTCCTACATTTCGCTTCAGCAGACTTCCTGTCATTTTTTATATTTATTCATTGAGTACTAAATAGTTAATATTACTCACAGATATATCTTCCAAATAAATTATCAAATTTGTGAAAGGTCCAACAGTTATAAACAAATGTCTTTCCTGATTGTTTATTGAATGCCGATTCTCTGAATCGGCATTCTTTTGTTTACTAACTTTAAAAATGAAGTACTATGGGTATGTTTTGTAATCAATGTCAGGAAACAGCCAAGAACACAGGCTGCACCATTAACGGAGTTTGCGGTAAAAAAGAAGATACCGCCAATATTCAGGATTTACTAATATTTGCATGTCAGGGACTTGCATTTGCAACTATCGAAGCCCGTAAAAAAGGGATAGATACTAACGTAGAGAGTAAGCACATTACCAATTGTCTGTTTATCACAATTACAAATGCCAATTTTGATAACGCTGCAATAATGAAGGCTATCAATGATTGCAGCGCTCTTCGGGATAACCTGAAAACAAAAGCAAGTATTAATGAAAAGAATGATGCACTTGACTGGAAAGGAACCAGCGAAGCAGACTTTAATGAAAAAGCAAAGCAGGTCAGTACTTTGTTCTTTGACAAAGACGAAGACATCCGTGCCCTGAAACAGTATACATTGTTTGGCATAAAAGGTATTGCAGCCTATGCAGAACATGCCTTTAATCTGGGATTCGAAGAACAGGATATCTACAATTTCATGGAAGAAACACTTGTTATGATTACCAAACCTATGAGCCTGAAAGATATGCTGGACTGGCTTGTAAGAACCGGTGAATATGGAGTAAAGGTTATGGCATTGCTCGACAAGGCAAACACTTCCACTTTTGGCAATCCGGCAATTACGAAAGTAAACATCGGAGTTGGCAAGAATCCGGGTATTCTTATCAGCGGACACGATCTGAATGATTTGGAACAGCTTCTTATTCAAACCGAAGGAAAAGGCGTTGATGTTTATACTCACTCCGAGATGCTACCGGCCCATGGTTATCCTCATTTCAAGAAGTACAAACATCTGGTGGGAAACTACGGAAATGCATGGCACCGTCAGCTTGATGAGTTCGAAACATTTAATGGTCCGGTTCTTTTCACAACCAATTGCCTGGTTCCTCCGCGCAAAACAACAACCTATAACGACAGGATATTTACAACAGGAGCAGCAGGAATGCCCGAATGGAAAGTGATAGATAAGAAACTGGCTAATGGTCATAAAGACTTTTCTGAAATCATAGAACTGGCAAAGAAATGCCAACCTCCTACAGCAATTGAGACTGGTGAAATAACCATTGGTTTTGCACACAACCAGGTATTGGCTCTGGCCGATAAAGTTCTGGAAGCTGTAAATTCCGGAGCAATAAAAAAACTGGTTGTTATGTCGGGCTGCGATGCACGCCAGAAAACTCGTGAGTATTACACTGAATTTGCAAAACAATTACCTAAAGATACAGTTATACTTACTTCCGGATGCGCCAAGTATCGTTATAACAAGCTAAACTTGGGCGATATTAATGGCATACCAAGAGTACTCGATGCCGGTCAGTGCAATGATTCATACTCATGGGCAGTAGTTGCGCTTAAATTAAAAGAAGTGCTGCAGCTGGATGATATTAATAAATTACCAATCATCTTTAATATTGCCTGGTACGAACAAAAAGCAATCATCGTTCACCTTGCCTTGCTCTATCTGGGAATAAAGAATACACATATTGGTCCTACTTTACCAGGTTTCTTAACTCCTAACCTGCTAAAGATTGTTCAGGATAATTTTGGTGTTCAAACCATCACAACTGTGGAAGAAGATATGAAATCCTTTGGACTTTGTTAAGAATCACAGGAACTATAAAAACAGAAAAAGAGCAGCAAATAAAATTGCTGCTCCTTTCTGTTTTCTATCTATTACATTATGACTATTTCTAATCATATCCATTAATGAGCATGATGTTCCTAACCATTTACTTCTTTCAAAATATCTTCAATATCAGGAACGCAACTTCCACAAACAGTTCCGGCAGTAGTTTCTTCGCCCACTTCATCTACCGTAGTTAGCCCTTTTTCTTTGATAGCTTTCACTATATCACTTTTCATAATGCCATTGCAATGGCAAATTTCAATATCTTCATCCATAATTGTATTTTTTATTGGTTTATATCAGAAATTCTTCAGATGATCTACTCATCTTTAGTGTATAGCAAAAGTAAGAATCTTATTGGATTTAAGTTGTAACTTTGGTTACACTATTTTCCATTTAATATTTTTTAAACAAAAAGCTCATTATCTTATTCTCGCCGAAAAAAAAATCTTCATAAGCACCTTGGTAAATAACATTCTCATTAATAAAATGTTTTTTGAATGTCTACCCTCACTCTCTAACTTTTCAGACAAACAGCACTGAACATAAACCAGTTACGGAGTGATGGATGGATTTTCATCCATCACTCTGCCATCACTATCGGGGCCCTACCCTCACTTTTTCAGCACTCCACTACGTTATATAGCCTGCCTTTGTTTGAATTAGTAAGCGGAACACTGAGCTTGGTAAGAATACGTCCGAAGGTAGTAATCTTTGTGGTGGACAACTGAAAGCCGCTCTTTTTCTGTAAACGAGTAAGAATATCAGAAGCCAGCAATTTTTCACAAGGTTCATTCTTTCCGGCAGCACGATAGTACTGAAGAAACAACTGTTCGGCAGGAGGCTGCACTTCAAATTGCTGATTACCGGCCATCAAAATAGCTTCATCTTCACTGTCGAACCAATAGCGCTCGCCATTCTGAATCTCACTCACCGCCTGCGCATAGAGCTGTTCATAGTTTATATTCTTCGGAATTTTTATAATGCCCATAACCTCTATACAGATATAGCGGCGACCGCCTGAAGTATCGGTCAGCAAATCGTAATGATTGCTTGTGGCAATAAACGAAGCATAACGGCGCAACTCCTGCACAACACTTTGGTTGGGCTTGCGTGTTTTAACCACCGGCTTCTGAAGTATATGTTTCAGAAACACCTGCTGACCAACGGTTATCTGATCGAACTCATCGATGCTAATCAAAGCAAACCTATTGAGGTAAAGCTCCGCATCACGCTTTCGGCCGAAATCGATACTATCCGTATAATACGCACGCAACTCCGGCGGAAGTATGCTGAGGCAGAATGTTGATTTCTTATATCCCTGCTTTCCAACCAGCAAAGGCGAAGTGCTGTTTGCATACTGTTTATTCCTTCCCTGCCAGTGCGCCACCATGCACAGAAACCAGCGGTGGAAAAAGTCGCGCCAGTATTTATTCTCACACGGCACCGCATCCGCAAACGGGCGAATACGGTCTACACCATCCCAGGAAGGAAGCTTCGAGAGATAATCCTCGATAGGAGCAAACAGCGGAGTGCGGTCTGAATAAACATAGCGAGTAACATCTCTGTCCCACAACTGAATACCCTCTTTCTGTGCATTGAGCGCAATACTATTAAGCACCTTCTGCGTTACAGGGCGATAATCGAAAACAAACGAATTGCGTTCCTTGTACTCCATCTCGGTAGTCTGCGTGTTGTGCCTGAACTCATAACGGCGGTTCATAAACTCTTCCGTCTTTACAGCCAGCAGCTGTTCCGCACTCATACACGGCTTGCCGCCAAAACTCTTTCCACCCAGATATACATTGTGCACCGTAAGCCTCAACTCCACTTCCCTTTTTGCCAAATCAAAATGCAGCATAGCCCCTTTTACCACATCTTCCTCCGGCACCCCCGACTTAAAACAGTTCACAGCCAAAGCCACCAGGAATGGCTTTATGTCTCCCTCCTGCGGAAACCGTCCAATTTCTTCGTACACAGCCTGCAAGGACGATTCGAACAAGGCAGAAACCACACTTCTATACTGATGGCCCGGCATAAGCCTCAGCAATGAAGCGTTTTCGTCCGGTATTATATCTGTGCCAGCAATTTCCATATTTGCATCACTAGGCTGCTTCATTAGAATGGGATGCGCTTCGGGGTTAAAAAACAGACCCGGATCATAGGAAAAGCGGCAGTAATGATTCAACGATGGGCGTTTCAGCGTTACCTTATAAGAAATCAGTTCCTCGTAAAACCTCACCGCCTTACGGTAAGCCTGTGCATGAAACAACTCAGCTTCCGCTTCTGTCTGCGGTAAAGAACCATCGGGACGAATAAAAGAGACAAGCCATTTTACACTCTTCCCGCTGGAACCAACAAACGCCCCAAGTGTATGCGGCAGTCGCGCCACCTCATCCCTCACCACTTCAGCTTCCTCAATTCCCGCAAGACCATCAATCTCTAGTAAAACCACCCCATTATAGCGAATCATTACCTGTTGTGCATCCACCTTTTTAAATTCAGCAGCAAAACATAGTTTTGGCAGTTTATCAACAGCCATGCAATGCACAGACCGGCTTACATATTGTAAAGAATGTCGCAAATTAGAAACCAGTTGTTCCTCCGATTCTATTTTCATCTTCTCCATCAATACAGATAGTTTTACAATTTGTTGTGATTCTCTTTTCAATCGGCCTTTTAATTGTGTTATTATCATTCGTTTTAATTATTAATTATACCCTGAAGGTATGTGATAAACATCATTAAAACAAATTTTTATTGCAAAATACTATAAATTATTTTTATCATGGAAACAGGTCAAATATAAGCAATTAGCCCACCTAATCTAACGAATTTAATAAGGAAAGTTAAGTAAGCCCGCAGCCGTAAACCCATAAGCCTGCGGCCGAGAACCGATAAGCCCGCGGCTGTAAACCCATGAGTTCACAGCTGCAGGCTTACCTACTATTAACCACAAAATTTATTAGGTCTGGTTATGTATGGAGATAAAACAGGCCGCAAATCTGCTTAGCGATTTTGCAGGTAAAACAAGTGTTGAAGTTGTGAGAATTGGTCAGGGGATCATAATCGAAAGGAAGTAGTAACTGAAGAGAAAAAATGATCCGTTATTCAGAAGTAAAAATAGTTGAAAAAATATGCATTTTTAGCTATATCAGATTATACATTTAGGACTCAGCAAGTTATTTACTGAGCCCCAAACAGAGAAATTACATATCGCCCTCTACAGCTTCCTCAGCTGTTTGGCTTCCATTTATATCATCGTAGAATTTTGCAAAAGAAATTTCCATGTAAGGAATAAGCCAAAGGAAACCGATACCTAATGTAAAAATACAAAGTATCGCCCATCCTAAGAACCTTAGATTCAGGCAGAAAAATTTCCATTTATAGCCATACATCATCTTTTTACTCTTATCAATTGCCTCCATACTCCCGATAGAAGGATCATCAGCAATTATATAAAAAGTCATAGAATAAGATATCGCAGCAATAATTCCGGGTATTATTAACAAGAGCATCCATAAAACAGTAAAGATTGCCATTAGAAGATAGGCTCCCAATGCAGTACCAAAATTATTAAATCCCTTAAACAGTTGTTCAAACCGGGCTTCCTGATTTCTTGATATAGCTAATGCGAAATAAGCTGTCCCAAGAGTCATAGGACCACCAATAATCAAACTTAGAAGTCCACCCGAAGAAACTAACATGTTTGTTCCAAACATATTAGAGTAAAATGAGTAATTAAACTGCAAACCATTAACGATCAATGTATACACCAAAAAAGTCCCGATAGCCAATCCCCATTTATCTCTAAGAGATTCTTTAGCCATCCTCATAAAAGCCACGTTTTCCATATCAATTTATTATTAAGTGATTATTTGTAATGCAAATCACAATTGTATTTACTATCAAAAGTATAATATGCTATGTATATATACAAATTTTACTGTAACTTTATATAATTATTTTTTGTATATCTTCTCACTTCGGCACCAGAATCTCACTTTACGAAGTAAGCCTTTTATTTATATCACGTGATTATTATTATAGTTATATCTATAAATTATTGATTATTTTTGTTATAATTATAGTTTTATCTATATTTGTAATAAAAAAGAAGATATGTATAGCGAGATATATGAAAAAACGGGAAGCGATATCATTCGGGATTTAGGAAAACGCTATAGTGATTACCGAAAACGGATGGGATATACTCAAAAAGAAGTAGCCGAAAAATCGGGGCTGAGTGTGTTTACCATCAGTTCATTCGAGAATGGAGCTTCCACAGGAATTACATTGGCTTCGTTCATAAAGTTGCTTCGGGCTATTGATAGTTTAGACGAAATTGAAAAACTATTGCCGGAGTTGCCGGAGAGTCCGCGAGCATTATTTAAGAAACAAAGTAAGAAGTAGCTATGGAGACAAATGTGGTAAAGGTGAAATTATGGGGGATGGACGTGGGCTATCTTTCATGGGATAAAAAAGCGGGAGTGGCTGTATTCGAATATGAGCCTTCATTTCTTGAGGAAGGTCTGGATATAGCCCCGTTAACCATGTCCATAAATTCGCCTCGTAGTCAAAAAAAACTTCCGTGGATGGGCAACAAGGATAAATTATATCAAGGGCTTCCACCGATGATTGCAGATTCTTTGCCTGATAAATGGGGAAATTCTCTTTTTAATGCATGGCTATACAATAACCATATTCCTGCCAAGAATACGAATCCGGTAGATCATCTTTCATTTGTAGGTAGTCGGGCAATGGGAGCGTTGGAATACGAACCGGCTCAAAACCTCGGAGACAATTCGGGCTTTGTGGTCGATGTGCAAAAGCTGTATGAGTTTGCCAAACAAGTCTTGAACGAACGGGAGACAACCACATTGAATAAGGAAAGCTCAGTTTTATGGCAGGATTTATTAAAGATAAGTTCATCGCCGGGAGGAAAACGACCCAAAGCCATTGTTGCTGTAAATAAAGATACAGGAGTCGTTATTTCGGGGCAAGGATTCATTCCCGAAGGTTTTCAGCACTACATTCTAAAATATGATGATAATTCTGCCTATCCTTTTGCCAGGTTGGAATATGTTTACTATCAAATGGCTTTGGATGCAGGAATTGATATGATGCCGTCAGAATTAAGAATATACGGAGGTGTTACGCATTTTCTGACTCAACGGTTCGACCGTATTGGAAACGAAAAGATACATCTGCAAACATTGGCTGCAATGTCTCCGGCAAGTGATAGTTATGAGGATATTTTCGCAACAATCAGACGGCTCAACCTACACTACGAAGATAACAAGCAACAATTCCTGCGGATGGTATTTAATGTGATAGCCCGGAATGTAGACGATCATTCCAAAAACTTTTCATTTTGCATGAACCGCAAAGGAGTTTGGCGACTTTCACCTGCTTACGATTTAACTTATAGTGTAGACCTTACTGCTCCTGCTTATGCCAATAGGCATACATTAACGGTGAACGGTAAAAATGAAGATATAACTCGTGAAGACCTAGAAGCAGTAGGACTGAATAATGATATACAAGATTATAAAGCACTTATTGATACGGTAGCTAATGCCGTTGCCAAATTTGAAATCTATGCAATGGAAGCAGGGATTAATAAAAAGTTAATTGAGGATATCAAGGCCGACTTTATCAAGGCTATTTAAACGCCAGGCTCAAATTTTAATTATGCCCTCGAAATAGTGAGGGATGCCCCAAAAAGTGAAGGCTTTGTGAGGGATGATTTTGCATCCATCACTATGTGGATTTTGTTGCTTATCAGGGTTTTATTGGTTATTTAGTGAGGGAGTGATGGATGGGAATTTTATTTCAAAACAACAGGATTTATAATAAAGAAACTGTGTACGTATTAATAAAATGTTTTTCTTTACATAGAAATATAAATAACCTTAGCCTTGCTATAAGGCTATGGAGCTAAAAGTTAAGATTATGTGTTTAGGCATTCAAGTAAATAAGGATAAAATAGGAAATCTGATAGTATTATTAGCTGGCAGATTAAAACCTTTATACAACACAAAGCTTATAAAGCTCCTTTATCTAATAGATGAAGAAGCTGTAAAAGATGGAGGTATTCCTATTACCTGGCTTGATTACAAAGTATGGCAACATGGTCCTGTTGCACCGGAAACATACTTTATTCAGGAAGAGCCAAATATTTTTGATAGCTATATAGAAAAAAGTAAAAAAGCCGACGGCACAATTATTAAGCCAAAAGTAAGCTTTGACGACAGCGAATTCAGTGATTATGATCTTGAAATTATTGAGCGTGTGATTACTAAATTCGGGAAGATGACTTCTAAGGATTTAGTCAAACTGACACATAAAGAAGGTACTTTATGGGATATCGCAAAAAAAGAGAATAACATAAACTTTGATGCTTCAAATACTACATCCGATTACTCTCTTGATTTTACCCGTATTATATCAGATGATGAACTAAAGCTGTCTAATTACAAAGGCGCCAAAGAGACTATGATGTTCAGAGCACAAATAGAAAAGTGCTAAGATGTTTACTCCCGGCAATATTCTTCACGGTGAGTTTGACCTTGGAACAGAGAAAAAAGAAAAGTTTGCTATTGTTTTATACAATGATGGTGTAGATTGTATACTTACAACCTTTACCACTTCCCAGGAACGTTCTACTGTATCAAACCCCTGCCACGGAAAAAATCCGGCAGAAGGTGAAGCTAAATCCTATGTTTTTAAGTCTAAAATAGAAATAGGATTTACTCCCGATGGCAAAACACCCTTCTTCTTTCATAAAGATACTACTGTTGTTCCAGATTATGGCTATATTAGCTCAACAATAGAATGCTTCACCAAGAAAGTTGATAATCTGAAAGTGGTGTGTAAATTATACCAAAAAGAATATTCTGATCTAATTTACACTTTATATAAATGTAAGTATACTCCTAGAAAATACAAGGCGTTGTTTGAGAGGCTATTGTCTAAGATAATTAAGTAAACGTTTCCCTTTATAACTATCTATTCCACAATGTATCAACAACAAAATGATTATTTTCATTCTTATAATTTCGAATATATTGCTTTTCTTGCAACTTTTCAACTAACATTTTGTTTAAAGGAGTATGTTGAAGTTTAACCTGCTTTCTTATTATAGATAACTCAGAATAAGGAGAACCTATAATATTAAGATAGTTATCAATCTTATCAAACGGTATATCTGTTCTTTCCATCTGAAAAAAGAACAATCTTAATCTATAATCTAAGAATGTACTACCACTGATAATTATATCAATAAAATCATCATCAAATACCCCCTGTTTACCACTTTCAGAAATGATCCTCGATATTGCATCACATAATTTTGAATCATTCTTGATCTGTTCAATAGGCAAACTTTTAATGACTAAAACCTTCTCATCAACGCTTAGTTCTAATAGTCCAAGGACTTTTATTACATCAAGATTTGAAAGTTTATAATCCTGATAGTTTTCTATATATCCAGTCAAATATTTCCTTATTAATTCTACTGATATATCGGAATAGTATATCTTCATTATTTCATAATTACCCTCATCAAGACCTATATGTCCCTTTTCTATGAGATACAGTATTTTTCGTTCATCAATATTCGAAAAATCAGAAGGAACGTATATTAAACAACCAGAATCAACATACATTTTAAAAGTAGTATAATCAATCTTACAACTGCTAACAAAGTCTAAAATAAAATCTTCAGATAACAAAGCACTTTCTGATTCACTTTGGAGATGAACAAAATCTATACTATTTAAATATGAAGCCAATTCTGCATCTAGACCAAAATTTTTCCAATACGAAACAATATTATTCCATACTTGTTTAATCTTTTTTTCTTGTAACAATAAAGTCCACAATTTCTCATCTGTGACATTAACTATATTTGAAATTACAAAATTATTCCTTTTTATTAGCTTCTCTTTATTACTTTGGATAATATTCTCATTATTCAATAAAGCTATCATTGCATTTTCACTTTCATAAATATTTTCTTCCAAAACCAAGTTCACCTGTTCCACATAGTCATTAATATTACTATTTACATATTTAATTAATTGCTCGCAGTTGGATTGAAGAACAGTAGAATAGTTACTTCTCAATATTAATTCTTTATCTAGTTCTGGCTTTTCAGTTATTAATATTTTCGATATATTACCAATATTAATTTTATAATGACACCCATTATATATCACTGGATAAAAGAACTCATCTATAGAAACATCAATATTCTCAATACATAAATTTAAAGATTTAATAAGTCTACAAATTTTATCATTACAATCTATTGAAACTGCAAAATCAAAGAAATCTGTTAACCCATTCATATAATCAGACAATGTATTACATTTATTTTGTTCATTAATACTATTTTCATCTACATATTTCAAGATGCTAGCTAAAAGCTCTTTTTCTTTGTTTTCAACAAGGTTTCCCTTAGAAATCATCAATTCCCAGAATTCATTCCAATTATCACATAGCCAAATAATTAATCTATCAGCATGCAATTTTTTATCAAAAAAATCCTTTATAAAGGAAATATATTTCTCATTTGTCAATTGCTTTAAGAAAGAATTTAGCTTATCTCGATTATCAGCTTCATTTTCAAGCAAAAAGTTAAGAATATCGAAGTTAATAATTTCCGGTTGATCAAAATCAGCATCTCTAAGCTGATTAACAATACTTTTTATTTCAGTCAGCGGATAACCATATGGCTTTGCTTCACCTATTTTTATTGATTTAATAAAAAGCCTATCATTCGGAGTTATATCGCCCTCATGAAAAAAAGATATATAATAGAAATAATCTTCATCAATATGACCATTCCTCAATAAGAATTTTGCTAAATCCTTTTCTCCAATTCTCTCATTCAAAAAGCTATTGATATTAAACTGTTTAGCTATCTCTGCTAATGAGTATTTTGATATTACAGCTAACTCATTTTGATAAGATTCTATTTCTTGTTTAATTTCATTAGATCGGCGATTTAAGCGATTCTGAAGATTACTTAACCTTTTAAGATAACTAAATGTGGGGCTAACTTGCTTTTCAAGATCAGAGAAAGACATATTATATATATAATTAAATGTACTCCAATTATTATAACACTTAAATTCATTATTAATCAAAAATTCAAAAGCATCATTATCCACAAGCTGCGTTACAGCAAAAGACCGATTTTGATCTACAAACAATACATTAATATTGGTATTCATTATTTTAAGCGCATACAAGACTAACATTCTTAATTCACGTGTATCAGACAACATTTCATTTTTTGCACTTTCTATTTTTTGCTTCAACTCATCAATTGAACCTTCGATTGCTTTTTTCCGATCTTTTATAAGGTTAATTTTCTCCTCAAACACCCTATTGATATCACTTTTATTAAAATGTAGATCTGCAAAGTCTGAAGGATATGTATTTTTATAGACGATCATAGCAAGCAACTTATTATAATCAAGAACACTATCTAATTTCTTTCTATATACCTCATATTCATTGAATATGTTATTTAATATTCGCATATCATCAATATAGACAGATATTTCATTTACAAAATCCTTATCTAATTCATCTAGAAGATTAGCGTGACGAAATAACTGAATAAATTTACCACCAGAGTTTGAAACATTTATATATGGGATAATTGGTACTATATAATCAAAGAATTTTGTCCTTTCTTTATCTTTAAACATATCATCCTTTATAGCATAAATAAAAACTATATGCCTGTGAATATCTTCGGATTTATTAATTAATGAATTTAGTTCTCGTAGTTTAGTGAATATTGCAGAATTCTCAAATCTATCTAAATCCTCTATAATTACAATATTAAATTTTGTAACTTCAAAATAATATAATATCTCATCCAAATGCTTATTTAATATTGAAAGATCATTATCTCCACTAACTTCCATTCCACATTTTTCAACTTTAAATGCTTTTAAATGTGAGCGACTAATTACCCTAATTACAGATTTAACGATAAATATAAAACCAAAAGCAAAGAGAAACAGAGCTATAATATAAATAGTACTATTTTCTATTTGATTTTTCCATTTTGTCCATATAGATATTTTTGTTACAAATTCTGGTCGAAATATTATCGCGATACTAATAAACCATAATGTAAAAAAAATCGTATACAATATACACTGAAATGATGAAAGTTTATTAATTCTTTTAAAGCGTGAGTCTGGAATTGTACATCTTTTTACTTGATAAAACATTTGTTGAAGAATACTCAATTCAATAAGTTGTTCAGCTTCTTTAGATAATACCCATTTTGATTGATTTCCATCAGCAGAATTATCTTGTTCCTGAAAACTTGCAAGAGATATATTCAAATATTTATATTCAGGATGCATTCTCTGAAAAGCTTTTATAATGCTACTTTTTCCAGAACCATAAGGACCAGTAATTGCTATATTTTTAATATTCTTATTAGTTATTGCATCTAAAATTAATCCAGAATAAATATCTTCACGATTATCAATAGGCGTTAGAGCTTTTTGGTGAAAACCATTAGTCTTCTTATGTGGTAATACTCTATTATATAAAATTGTCAACCAGTTGATTAATAATCTTATAAATCGTAGTAATATGCCTTTCATATATCTAACAGCGTACCCTACATGTAGAGAAACTATTCTATATTGAGTTTTCATATATGCTCCAATATAAATTATGGATATTAGGACTATTATATGATATATAAATATTGGAATGTTAACACCCACAAAGTTATTTATCAACAAGATATATTCAACTATAAATGCTGCAAGCAGAGCAGTTACAAATAAAGTTTTCCTCATAATAATCTAAAAAATATTATCTAGCTAATTCTAAATTTTAAAAGTTTCAAGCTACCCAACAGCCAATTTCCCAGCAAAATCCCAAAGCAAAGCAGGCATAGGCGTTTTAAGTTTCCAACGTATATTCATTGGACGATTCCCATAATGTGAAACATAGGTTACTTCACCCAAGAAAATATATCCCATTGTATTATTATATTCATCCTTCTTCTGCTCGCGTACAAATAGCAACATTCGGTTTTGACTATTAATATAAGCAGCGCCAACAGTACTGTCTTCGTTTGCTGAATTCTGAGATTGCCAATGGAAAAGAGTTTCGCTTAATGCATAATCATTATACATGGTAGTTGGAGAATAGTCTCGTTCTGTTTTATTCAGATCGACAAACATAGCCTCAACATTTAATTCTTTATTTCTCTCTACACCCTCTCTTCCTGATGATTTCTTTGCTAGAGTCGATTTTCCTAAAGCTACTTGTATTTGTTCACGCGTATATCTACCATGAACTCTCAATGGACAAGGAAAGTCTATTAATAATGGAATTTCTAAAGTTTGAACTGAATCACATAACAATGCAAACACGTCAATCATCTCATCAATCAACAAAGGAACGTTCGCCAATGCATCAAACATTTCTTGCAAAGAATTAAATATACCTGTATCTTGCCACATATCATAATAAAACATTGTAGCCATTAAAGTCTCTTCTGCACTTAACTCTTTCTCATTTACAAGAAATCTTTTTATTGCTAATTCATGAAGAAAAGAAAAATAGCTATACGAATCGGCAGATAGCCACTTCTTGCGTACCGCACGGCTTAACTCTTTCATAAAAGGAATTTCCTGTAAATCAAGAACTCCTGCATCCATACAAAGAGTTACCCAAGATGTATTATCCCAATTATAAATCCGTCTGAAAGGAATATGGGTTATTTGTAAGAAGTTGGACAGTGTAAGAGGCAGATTAGTATCGTATTTAAAGTTACGGATGCGAGTTAATATCTTATTTTTATTGTAAGATACATAGCTCTTTATATTATTAAGAATGTGACTTTGAGCTTGCTTTTCAAGAACGATTGTACACCCTAATGGTAGATGTACAAATCCCTCCTCTATTTCTTCTTTAATTGACATATTACTACGACCAATCATAGCACGGAATCTACTCTCAAAATTGTATTCAGCTCTGGCATTTCCCACAAAATCAAGAACAGTCAGGCATTGTTTACTTTCATGCAACCTCAATCCTCTACCTAACTGTTGCAAGAATACAGTTAAACTTTCAGTAGGACGAAGGAACAAAACCGTATCTACAGAAGGTATATCAACACCTTCGTTAAACACATCTACTACAAAAAGATAATTTATCTCTTTACGCTCAAGCTGTTTACGAATTCCGGTTCTATCATGAGTATCTCCCAATAATACATCTGCTTTTAAGCCAACTAATGAAAACTTCATTGCCATATATTTGGCATGATCTACGGAAGCACAAAAACAAAGAGCACGAACACTATGTATATCCGTCAAATAACGGTCTAATGTATTAATAATTAACCGAACTCGTTCATCACTCTCTGTATATACACGCGTTAATTCAGCAACATTATACTTTCCGTTTTCCCAAGAGACTCTACTTAAATCAATATTATCTGAGACTCCGAAATATTGAAAAGGACATAACAACTGTTGATTTAGAGCTTCTGGAAGTCTTATTTCTGCAGCAATTGTATTACAAAAGTCGGGCAAAATATCTTCGCCATCCATACGTTCAGGAGTAGCAGTTAGCCCAATCAAGACTTTAGGTTTGAAGCGATTCAAAATTGGACGATAACTGCTTGCAGAAACATGATGTACTTCGTCTATAATAATAAAATCATAATAATCATCGGCTAAAGGTAAATCATTAACTCTATTTTTCAATGTCATATTAGAGGCAAAGAGAAAATCATAATTATCAGGTTCTAATCCATCAACCCATAACTGACCAAAGTTATAATCTTGCAGAACATCTTTAAACGTTTTCTGCGCCTGTTGCAGAATTTCTTTTCTGTGAGCAATATACAATAGCCTTGCACGCGGATTTTCATTTTTAAAACGGCGATAATCAAATGCTGAAATCATTGTTTTGCCAGTTCCTGTTGCAGCTACTATAAGATTTTTCCAGCGATTATGCACATTGCGTTCTATTAGTAACTTTTCTAGTATTCCTTTCTGATACCAGTGTGGATCGCATTTTCTAAGTACAGAAAGATCTAATGATTTACCGAACTTTTGTTGTTTAAGGGATTTGCTTAATTTTTCATCATCAATCCCTAATTGGAAGGTCTCAAATTCTGGACTTTCCCAATAAGTTTCAAATGTTTTATGAAATTTATCGATCACATGACCTATTTCTGCTTGAGTTATCTTTATATTCCACTCTAACCCACGATTCAACGCAGAATGAGAAATATTAGAAGAGCCTATATAACCTGTATCAAATCCTGTTTTACGCAAAAACAAATAAGCTTTTGCATGCAAACGTTCATTACTATTATTATAAGAGATCTTAACCTCTGTATTTTTCAAACCGGCCAAAAACTGCACAGCTTTTAAATCTGTTGCACCAATATAAGATGTTGTTATCACCCGCAATCTTTTTCCACTTTCTGTAAATTGAAGAAAATTATCTAGCAGTCCGTTTAAACCAGTCCACTTAATAAAAGAAACTAGAATACAAACCTCATCGCTTGAAGCAATTTCACGCTTCATCTCACTTTCTAAGCTTATGGATTGGTTAGAACCTGTAAACAATTCACTTTGAGTTAACCGAGTATATGGTGTTATCGCCTTTAAATATTCAGCAATATCAGGATATGAGCTAGTTGTTTTATCTATTATTGCGGTTAATAACTTTCCTTGTACATCTAACAAATTGAGATCTTGTTCTCCAAGCTTGAATCTATCCCGAACTAAACGAATAATATCATTTACTAATGTAATCCCAACATCTAATCTTTTTTCTGCTTTCAAATTATTGATTGCGAAATAGATTACTTTATTCAGATATCTTGAAAGATATATTGCAGCTTCTTCAGAATCAATAGTTTTTGTTCCTATATAAAACTGTTGATTATCTAAATCAGATATCTTCTTTTGAATTAGTTGAGAGATTATTTCTTCGTAGATTCCTTGTTGCATCACAATTATTATTTTTTACGTCTCAAAGTTATAAAAAATACACAATGGAAAAATAATAACGGAATTAATATCTGCAATAATTATAATAATGAAACAAAAGAAGCTTTCAGAAAAATAGTGTTTAACTTCATTCAAGCAACATTTAAACATCTCATTTCATACCCAATCGGGTACAAACAACTCATAAAAACATAAAATTATACCCAAAAGGGTACAATCCGCATTAAAACTCCTATATTTGTACCCAAACGGGTATAATATGGAATATCTATCTCTTTCTGAATACGTAAAACAAATGCGTAAGCAGTGCAAACTTACACAAGTTGAACTATCTGAGAAATCGGGAGTTGGACTTCGTTTTGTGCGTGAACTGGAAAGAGGGAAGCAGTCTTTACGCCTTGACAAAGTAAATCAGATTCTGAATCTTTTCGGCTCGGAAGTTGGCGCTGTACCCATAGATAAAAGTAAATTCAATATATAACACATAAAACAATATATGAGCCTGAAACATAAAGATTATAAAGAAGCAAATATTCGCTTTCTGGAAGAGAACCTGAACGAAGAGGGAGTAATGGAATTGCCTTGTGGAGTGCAGTACAAAGTGATTTTGAAGGGCAAAGGACAGATACCCACAGCCAAGAGTATGGTGAAAGTTCACTATAAAGGTACACTGATTGACGGAACGGTATTTGATGATTCTTTCAGCAGAAAGAGACCGGAATCTTTCAGAGTGAATGAGGTGATTGACGGCTGGCAGGAGGCCCTGATGGTGATGCCTCTGGGTTCTCGCTGGATGATTTACATTCCTTACCATCTGGGATATGGAACCAGGGCGGCAGGGAAAATAAAGCCCTACTCTACCCTGATTTTTGAAGTGGAACTGCTAGGGGTTAAATAACCCCTGGTAATTAGCTGAATTCTTTTCTGAGTTGTTCTACCCAGTCGTGAATTCGTTTTTCTGTTTGTTTCGGTTGGTTTTCAACATCCAGAGCCAGACCAAGAAACTTACCGTTTTTTAGTGCCTCCGAGTGATTAAATGAATATCCCTCGGCAGAGGTAAGTCCCACAAGCTGGGCTCCTGCTATTTCAAAAGCATCAGCCAAAAGACCTATCCCATCAACAAAATTATCGGGATAGTTTATCTGATCTCCGAGGCCGAATATAGCGACTTTCTTATCCCGAAGCTCAAGGGATGTAAGCTCGGGTATTATCTCGTCCCAATAGGTAGGTAGTTCACCATCGAACCAGGTGGAGGTGCCTACTATCAGATAGTTGTAAGTGAGAAACTCTTCTTTCCATGCACTCTCAATAGGAACAATCTCCAGATCGGCTTCGCCAAATGCTTCTTGTATCTGCTGTGCTATAGCAGCTGTCTTCTTAGTGCTTGCACCGTAAAATAATCCAATCTTTTTCATTGTAAATGTGTTTAATAATTAGTATTCAAGTAAACTTTTAGCTGCCTTGTAAATGCGTTCCTCACCCGGAAGAATGGCTCTTTCAAAATTAGGATGGAAGCCTACAGGGGTGAATATGGAACCTACCCGCTGAACGGGGGCATCGAGATAACGGAACATCTCCTCGCCTATCATTGCTGCTATTTCGGCACCAAATCCTGAAAAGACTTTGTCCTCATGCACAATCAGTGCTTTGCTGGTTTTCTTCACTGATTCAAAAATGGCTTCTTTATCGAGCGGAATAAGTGAACGAAGGTCTATCACTTCAACATTCCAGCCGGATTCTTTTGCCAGACGATGTGCCACAGTAAGACAAAAATGGGTAGTGTTGCCATAGGTGATAATACTGAGGTCTGTTCCTTCACGGCGAATACGTGCTTTTCCGAACGGTACTTCAAAATCATCGGGCACTACGGTTGCTGCATCCACAGCATTATATTGAGCCTTGGGTTCCAGATAGAGTGTGAATCCTTTTGATCTCATACTGGTTCGTAGCAGTCCTGCAGCATCATCGGCAAAAGATGGGTAAACAATGCGTGCACCCGGGAGTGTGGTCAATGCACCCTCCAAAGTTTGTGAATGATATAATCCTCCGCCAATATATCCTCCCGAAGCAAGACGTAACGTTATATTTGGCACGAACTGTCCGTTGCTTCGCCAGTATTCATGTGTACACTCCACGTATTGTTCTACCGCAGGCCAGAAATAATCGGCAAACTCGGCTCCTTCAATGACTATTCGTATTTTAGGATCGAAACGACTCATGCCATTGGCGGTACCCACAATATAATCCTCTGCAATGGGTGCATTGAATACTCTTTTTACACCAAACTCTTGCTGCATGCCTTTGGTTACATTGAACACACCGCCTTTGTCTTTATTAGCTACATCCTGCCCCCAGAGGAAGGTATCGGGGTTGTGTCTGAACTCGGCTTTCAGTGTTTCATTGATCGCTGTAACCATATTCTTCTTCTCTCCTTCCTGGTTATGGGTTCCGTCAACATAGACCTGTGATTTATATGGCTCGGGCAAAACATAATCGAGTACTGTAGAGGCGTCGGGATCGGGTGCTGCAATGGCTTTCTTATTTGCGGCACTCAGTTCTTTCTTCGCCTCTTCTTCAATCTTCTTTAGTTCGTCTTCGGTGAATCGTTCGTAGCGCAACAGCATTCTTCTGAATTTCTGTAGCGGATCGGCAGCCTTAACGTATTCCAGTTCATCTTCATCGCGATAAAGGGTGTGCTTATCTGAATTAGAGTGCGAGCCAATACGAACACAATTGGCATGAACAATAACCGGATTATGCTTTGTAATTGCATATTCGCGGGCTTCGGCCATGGCATTCATGGAATCGAACACATCTTTTCCGTTGCAGTAGATTATCTTGAGATTCTTGAATCCGGAGAAATTAGCAGCAACCTTCGGATTGGATGTCTGGTCTTTTTTAGGAACAGATATACCAAATCCGTTGTCTTCGATGACAAAAATAACAGGCAGCTGTTCTGTACTTGCCCCATTAATTGCCTCGTAAACAAATCCTTCGGATACGGAAGATTCGCCGTGTGAGGCTATAGCAACTCCCTTATGCCCATAGTAGGCCATGGCACGAGCCACACCAACGGCATGAAGATCCTGAGTTGCAGTAGCCGATGATATATTTTCAATATTCCATTCCATCTTAGCAAAGTGGTTGGACATGTGACGTCCGCCACTTGTTAAATCGGTTGCTTTGGAGAGTCCGTTAAGGATAATCTCTTCGGCTGTCATTCCGGCAGAAAGAGCGGCAAGCATATCACGATAATAGGGGAAAAAGAAGTCTTCTCCTCTGGTAAAGACTTGCCCCATGGCTAGTTGTATACCGTCATGCCCGGCATAGGGAGCATGAAACGACCAGCCTAATGATTGAAGCAAATAAGCCGGTGCTTTCTCGTCGATCATGCGACCAAGTGTCATTAGGTAATACCACTTCCTTAGTGTCTCTTTATCTGTGGATTTTATATCGTACTTTTTCATACTTTGTCTTTTTAATATGTTTTGAGCTATCCGTTCCAGTTCTCAAGATAATCGGCTATACGTCTGAGGAATGCGCCTCCCATTGCACCGTTAACAATACGATGATCATACGAAAGTGATAGGTACATTTTATGACGGATGGCAATGGTATCACCTTCGGGTGTTTCCACCACCGCGGGTTTTTTCTCTATATAACCAACTCCCAGAATGGCAACCTGCGGCTGGTTGATAATGGGTGTACCTATGATGTTCTTGAAAGTACCAAAGTTTGTTATGGTAAAGGTTCCGCCCTGTATATCGTCCGGTGATAATTTATTGGCACGTGCTTTTGCCGCCAGCGTGTCGATGCTTCCGGCCAATCCGCTGAGGCTTAGTTTATCGGCATTGTGTATTACCGGTACAATCAGGTTACCATCATTGAGTGAAACAGCCACACCGACATTAATGTTCTTTTTCAGTATCATACGGTAGCCATCAACAGAGGCATTGACGTATGGATACTCTGCAAGGGCTTTTGTAACAGCCTCAACGATAGCAGGCATGTATGTGAGTGATATACCTTCACGGCGTTGGAATGATTCTTTGTTGCGTTCTCGCCAGCGTACCAGTTTAGTTACATCAACCTCGACCACTGTTGTAACATGTGGCGATACTTGTTTTGACATAACCATGTGATCGACAATAATACGGCGGACAAAGTCCATCTCTACAACTTCGTCACCATCAGAAATAGGTATTACAGGTGCTGCCGGTGCTGGTTTGGATGTAGCTGCAACTGGTTGAGATACGGTTGCCGACTTAGATTGCGGAACAAGTGCGGGTTCTGCAGATAGAGCTTTTTGCGGGGCAACAAAAGCCGGTTCTACTGGAACAGCTTTCTGCGGGGTAACAAGAGCAGCCGTTTGAGCGCCCTTCTGTCTCTGCTCCACATAAGTCTTTATATCTTTTTTACTTAAACGTCCTTCGTAGCCGGTGCCAGGAATAGTATCGAGCTCTTCTTTAGAAAGCTGCGCTTCCTGTGCTATCTGAAGCACAATGGGTGAATACCACCTGGCTTCTTCACTTTTCACGTTCTTAACCGGTGCAGCAGAGGGTGACGGAACTTCTTCTTCCACAGCTGTACTTTCAGCAACTTCTGGTGTTTCTTCTTCCGAATCTCCTTCAAGCTGCACGATTGCCACCACCGTACCAACAGCAACAGTATCACCTTCATTGAAAAGTATCTGAAGTATCTTTCCTGCCACGGGAGAAGGTATTTCCGCGCTAACTTTAGCAGTACTTACTTCAAACAATATATCGTCTTCGTTAATAACATCGCCTACTTTAACCGACCATGTCATTATGGTTCCTTCTGTTATGCTTTCACCCAATTTGGGCATTTTTATTTCAAATGTAGCCATAGCTAATGTTTTTTGATTATTTTAAATATGATGCATTAAAGTTCCAGTCGGATGTGGAATATTTTTTCCTACTTAATTGTCTGATAGCCGACAGATCTTTGTCATTGAATGTATATATCTTATTATTGATTTCATTATTCAAAAAGTAATCAATGATTAACTCTTTCAGATCACTGATTTTCATATTATCTGGCACGTATTCTTTAATATTGGTAACCTCACTTCTCACTGACTTTACGTAAACCGAACGTGACAATACACCATCATTCTGTTGAGTTGGTAAAGAGGTTAATGCTGTATTAAGATTCAATAAGTTTGTTGAATAAAGCAGCGTAGCATGATACATCACACGTTTTTTATGAATGCACTGTGCACTTCCTGATATTTTCAGTCCATCAACATTTAATCCTCTTCGCTCGTCGGGCATTGCATTTACTCCTATTTCCCTAAGAAACTGCTGAATTTGAATAAGGTATTTATTAAAATCGGCATTATCACTGTTTTCAATAAAGGTGAAATTCAGATTACCGGCATCGTGATACACAGCACCGCCACCGGAATATCTTCTTACCACTTTGATGCGATGATTTCTCACAAAATCCAGATTAACTTCTGCCCATACATTCTGATGTTTGCCAATAATGACCGACGGTTCATTCTGCCACAGCATGAATACATTCTCCTGAAAAGAATGCAGGAGATATTCTTCTGCTGCCAGATTGAAATAAGCATCGGTATATGGATTGTTTATGCAAAGCATCTTAGTTATATTTAGATTGTTAATGGATCAGACAAACAGACTTTCACGGATTATCTCGCTCACCGTAGGGTGCGGGAATATCTGTTTCTTTAGTTCCTCGACAGTCAGTTTTCTGTCGATTGCCATACTCATGCTTAGAATTAGCTCGGATGCAGGATTGCCATACAAGTGACAACCAATGATGTGCTCTTCATCGTCTGTAATCAGTTTGCAGAGTCCGTTACCCAGTTCATTTTCGGCAACAAACCGCCCCGAATAAGCCATTGGCAACTTTAGAACATGATAATCTGTTCCGCTTGCTTTAAGCTCTTCCTCTGTTTTTCCGGCTCCAGCAAGTTCAGGATTGGTATACACTACTCCCGGAACGGAATCGTAATTCATCTTATCTTCTATTCCCAGAATGTGATTGACTGCTACCTCTCCTTCACGAATGGCTGTATGTGCCAGCAGTGAGAATCCGGTGATGTCACCACAAGCATAGACTCCGGGGTGACTGGTTTGCATATATTCATTGACCTTCACGCCGCCTTTCTGTAGTTCAACATGCAAGTTTTCAATACCAAGATTGGCAGTAACCGATCTGCGTCCTACACTAACCAAAATCTTTTCGACTTCAATGGTTTCCTGTTTACCATCTTTTTCAACAAAGACTTTTCCTGTAGCCACTTCTGTAACTTTGGTTCCCAGCAGAAATCGTATTCCTTTCTTAGTATAATCCGCTCTGAGCATTGCAGAGGTTTCCTTGTCCATAGCTCCCAATATCTCCGGAAGCATTTCTATAACAGTAACCTTAACTCCCATACTATTGAAGAAGGAAGCAAACTCCATCCCGATAACTCCGCCACCAATGATGACAAGAGATCGTGGAAGCTCTTTCAACTCCAGTGCTTCTTTGGAAGTCCAGTACTCAGTTTCAGACAATCCTTTGATAGGAGGAATTACTGCTTCAGAGCCTGTACAGAGTAACAAATACTTAACAGAGTAAATCTCATTATTGCAAGAGACATTAATCATGCTATCTTTTTCGCCCTGAACAGTAGCAGTGCCTTCGACAAGCTGAACACCATAAGCTTTCAGTTTCATACTAACACCAGATGTGAGTTTTTTAACCACCTTATTCTTACGACTCATTATCTTTTCAAAATCGAACCCGGGATTAGCATCAACAAGTATTCCGTATTTAGAAGCACTTTTAATATTATCCAATATTTTTGCCGAATAGAGTAATGTCTTGGTTGGAATACAACCTTCATTGAGACATACTCCTCCGATTGCACTCTTTTCAAAAAGGACTGTTTTAAGTCCGCCTGAAGCGGCCCTTTCAGCAGCATTATATCCTGCCGGCCCGCCACCTATAATTGCTAAATCATATATCATAATACATTCCTTATTTATATCAAGTATAAACAAAAAAAACATCAATTAGTTCTAAAACAACGATTTATGCAATAAATAATTTTAAAAGTAATTTAAATGAAATAAAAATGCAAGTATAATAATATATTAAAACTTATAATAAGCAATAAGTTTCATTTTTACTTTTCAGTAAGATATTTCAAAAAAATGGACGGGCAAGTTTTGACGATGAAGCCGTGGGTTAATACGCTCTTTAATAGCTATTGACTTAAAATATTCTTTCCACATCTGCTGAAAGAGCTTTTCATCATGCATCATAAGATCTTCGCTTAGCATACCGGTTAACAAATGGGATTCTTTTTCCTCAAAACGAACTTCAGTAACAGTGGAAAGATCGTAATAGTAGCCGTATTCACGCTTCAGATCATAAATCAGCCATTTCTGGTCGGCAAAACGATCCTGAAAATGGCTCACAACAAGAGAAAGGACATTGTACATTGGTTCTATAGCGGCAAAATAAGTACCATCAACCGCTTTCTGGAAAAAGCCTAAACGAAGAAGGATGTCTTGTGGAGTGTGGTACAAAGTGATACTACAGGGCAAATGACCTATACCCACAAGAGTATGATGAAACACGTTGATTGACGGAACGATATTTGATGGGGACTTTAGTAGAAAAAGACCGGTAAACTCTACTTTAAACGAATTTTTAAATTATAACAGCCAGTGGTTAAGTAACCACTGGCTGTTATTCGTTGCTAATTAAAATAACTCACCTGTTTTAAGAAGCCTAATTATCATCATCATCAGATCCTGTTGTGAATGACCATGTAGGACTGAACGCAACAACTTTCCCATTGGCTTTTGCTAATACATACCAAAAATAGGTTGTTTTAGGTTTTAATATGCCTGTTATTACTTGCTTAATTACAATATCTTCTCCTAACAGATTCTGAACTGTTGAATTGGACTCGAAATAGTAAACGTTATAAGTCAAATCTACATTTGCCTTTAAGCCGTTGACTTTCCAGGTGAAAGTAAGGCTCGAATCATTCACTTGAACTTCCCCGTTTGCAGGAGCAGGATCAGAGAATATTATGGTTCCTATGTTAGCTGTATCTTTATACATTAAAAGATCCATCTGAGTAGTCTCTTCACCATAAGCTTCAACGATTAATGAATTACTCAGGTAGTTTTTCTTTGTCATATTCACGGTAATATCTCCTTCTTTGATTTTCGGAATTGTAAATTTACCATCTGCATCTGACAATAAGGCCAAACTTGCAGGCGTGGTGGTAATCATAACTCCGGAAACGGGAAGATATGTATCTCCGTCCATCACTTTTCCGGTAATCATGCCATAATTAGTGATACTCAGTTTATCTGATTCACAGGATGTGAATACTATAAGAGATATCAGGCTGATAATATATAAATATTTTTTCATAATATGAAGTTTTGTTTTTATTTCATTTTAAAAAGATACCATTTCAATCCCACAGAAACTCCCCAGCTCAAATCGTTGTATTTTCCGGTCTTGACTCCATCAAAATTGTCATTTAAATAATAATTTAATCCAGAGGAGATTGTAAATCCCATGCTGCTACCAACCAAAAATTCCAATCCGAACGTTCCATTAACTTTGGGCAGATATTTGCTCTGGGATAAACCAACACCTTGTTTCATGAAATCAGCACCTGCACCAATACTACAAAACGGTGTTACATTTTCGTATGGCAGAAACATATAGCGTAAAGAAAGATCACCAAATAATGAGTGGTCATCAACCTTATCATTAACCATTAAGTCACGGCATCCGACTTCTGCATCCAGATAAAAATGATGGCTAATAGCTGCACCCATGAGAAATGAAGATTTAAATCTCAGATCACTTTTTGAGTAATCACCCGAATAGGAATTAGAACCAACCTGAACTCCAAATGAAAAACGACCACGATTTTTTCTATCTAGTTTTCGTCCCATTGGGTCCAATTCGTAATTTAAATGTTTTTCATTCCAATAATTGTTAAATGCAACAGATGTTGTATCTTTGGGATTCTCAAGTTCCCACAGTTTATCATTTACACCTTCAATGATTAGACTTTCCACAGCTTTTTCAATTGCTTCAGTAACACAAATTTCCGTAGGTTCATTGTAGGTATAGCCGGCTTCTGCTTCGAGTATGCGTTTGGATGTAATATATTTGAATATTCCAGCCGAAACTTCCTGAGAAAGAATTGATTTTGTAGTGTATACAGTCTTTAGGACCTTGCCATTAGCCGTTGACACTGCACGAATATAGATGCTTATGCGATCTTCGCGATATTGTCCTGATATATCAATACCAGCATAACGGATGCCTGGCCCTCCGGTCAGAATATTTGTTTCGTAGGAAATAATTCCTCCTTCAAGGATAACACCTGCAAATAGAAGTGGCGGTAACAGTGATTCGTTGTTCGGATCTGATTTTTCGTACTGAGCGCGGCTTGACCTAATAATTTTTCTTTCATTCAGTAAATTGGCCATATTTTCACGCTCAATAGGGATAAACCAACCCGACTCCTCCAACACACGAATTAAAATTGTAGTTGCACCTTGTGTTACTGCGGTTGACCAGTTATTACCAGTATCTGATGGTTTGTACTGTCCTGTCTGATCCCTGAATTTATAGACTGCTGTAACTATTTTCTCCTGAGGTTTGGGAAGACTCAAAAGCACCTTTTTGGCAGGTGACTCAGGACCAAGAACAGCTCTTCGGGGCTGTAAGGGTTGACGCATGAATGTTCCGCAGGATGACACCAGAACCATCACAATCAACACAAGAAGGGCACTTAATGAAGTTTTTCTTTTTAACATGATATTAGATTTTGGTTAGCAGAAACTAAAAATAGGGAACCACAACTGAGGTCTGACTACCAGTTTTATTATCCAGTATAGTAATATTTAAACCACTAGTCTTATCGGAAATTTGAATTTGATAATCTCCTAATACATAAGTACCGGCAGATAATCCACCTTCGCCAAACTGTTTGGAAACAATTTGCTGCGAAAGCCGACTTAAAATCTGTTGGTTCAGACTTTCAGCAAAATTAGTCAGCGAATTGGTGCTACTGGAATAACTGCTGATAGCACTAGTGCCCTTATCTTCCTTTGTAGTGTTCTGAGCTTGTGCCGAGCTAAGCAACCAACTGTAATTGTATGGATTTCCTCCAAATGCAGGATTTTTGGGCGTATAAACGAAATCCTGCGAGTAAGCTTTTCCTGTCACGAAAAACAATACCAAAAATAGGGTTTTGCAAATGATTTTCATGATAATATTTTTTAAGGGTTAATATGTAGTAATTTGCATTATATTTAAAAATTAATAGATTCCTGATCCTGACAAGTCATCTCCATTAATTTGCTTCATTATTTCTTCATAATTTACCAGATACTCTTGTGTTATTGCTATGGCTTCTCCTGTCATGGCTTCAAGAATATCTTGCCTTGGCTGAAGAATTGCCTGATATACAAGGATATCATTAATTGAAACTGCAATTATAGTATTGCTCAAACGAAATGGTTTTTCGGAAACAATAATTGAATAGCTCTTTGCTTGAAAGGGAGCTTCCCAAGTATTACAAAACAAATCATAAAAATCCTTTCCTGCTTTCGTTTTTGTATCATCAACCAACAATCCATCAATTTCAATTTCAACATCGTTTGATTTGACTGAATGCTTGGTAACCTGCTCAACAATTTTAATTAACTCTACAGGCACCGGCTTATTTTTTAAAGAATCACCAGGCACATTTGGAGGATTAATTAAAAATGCAGATAAAATAACGCTTGCAAATAGTACCATCTTTAAATGATTTTAATATTAATACCCAGGATCTTATGGTTTTCCTAATGGAAATGAGAAATAAGATTGATCAACAACTACTTTCATATCATGACCAATCTGATTAATCTCTACACCGGTTCCGGTGCATAATAAACTTGTACTAAGCTGAAATGACAAATTGGTGCCTGTTTGCGTAAACTTATTTACAGCGGGAGTAGAGTTGGCAACTCCATCAGTTGTTATGCTTAAATTATCGCCTATTTGAATAATCCTATCAAACAATACTTGTTCAGATTCATTTTCCTGTTTATAGTTGGTCACAGAATTATTTGTTCCGTTTTGCAAAGCCGATAGATAATTATTCTGTCCTTTCTGTTCGGCAGTAATAGTATTGTAAGAACCTAGTTGAACAGCTGAAATTCCGTTGTTAATTCCATTCTGTGAGATATTTATTTTATTGCCCTCGCCGCCAATCTGAATACCAAGTAACAAATTACCAGTTCCAACCTGTCCTACGGTTAATTCGTTTGTTGTTCCTGTTTGTACTGTATATGACTTATTGTTCATTGAGGAACCGGCATAGCTTTGCTGACTGATACTGGTATTGTTCTGATTGCCTGTTTGATGAATTAACGCATAATTACTGAAACCCTGATTTAAAGCCTGGAAGTTCATAATATCATCACTACCTAATGTTTGAATCTGTTGAATCGCTTCATTCGTGACTAATCCTGATTTATTAATTGTCTCCTGTGAATTACAAGAAAGGTGATTAATCAACAGTAAAATCAAAAAGAAAGTTAACTTTTTCATATTCTTTTGAATTTATTACCAAACAGTTGAAACTACTAATTTGTTCAAATAAAATATCCAGGCTATCGTTTATTTATTAAACAAGAATAATTATTTATATATTCAAAAGTAACCCCGGCCCGTGAAGACCGGGGATTTAACCATCATATTGAGAAATCAAGGGACAAGCCCATAATTACTATTTTAATGATGTTTGGATTTTGTGTATAGCGAATATATCACTATATATCGTTAAAATTAAGGCATTATGAACGGAGTCTGAGTTACAACTGCACTGTTTAAAGCACCTGACTGAGTAATTGTACTAAGATTACTTCCACCAAATTGAGTTTGTATTGCAGTATTCATAAATCCATGCTGTGCAATTGTAGCTTCATTTGGTATTACATTATACATATTAGTTTGACATTGTTCAGCATAGTTTGAACCAAAACCATCTTGAGTAATTTTCGCAATATTAACATAATTACCAAAAGCAGCTTGTCCATCTGATTTTTGAATTTGTATTGCTTTGTTTTTATAAGAGAAGTCTCCCTGCTCTATTTCAGCTTTATTCCAGTTACCTGATTGTTCTTGCCAAGCAGTTCCCCAATTGCCTTTCTGTAAAACAGAAGCATAGTTATTTGAAGAGAATTGGTGCTGTATTTGAGTTGACAAATTATTATTGCCAGGTTGAGAGGCATATGCTACATTGAACATACCGTATTGTTCTTGATTAGCAGTATTTCCATCTCCTGTTTGAATAATTTTAGCCTTCAAATTCATTCCATATTGTTTTTGATCTGCAGTATTATCATTTCCTGTTTGAATAATTTTAGCTAAATTAGAAGCGTTAGTCTGTAACTGACTAGCAGTATTGTGATTACCTGTTTGAATAATTTTTGCTTTATTGTTTACACCGTATTGTTCTTGATTAGCAGTATTACCATTACCAGTCTGAATAATTTTAGCACTCAACGGCCCAAGAAAAGGAAAAAAGGGAGCAGGACCTTGAATTTGAGTTGCAGTATTTTTATTACCTGTTTGGACTATTTTTGCAGTAAGCGGAAACATTCCCATACCATTATGAGTCTGCTTAACAGTTGCATCATTTCCAATTCCAGTTTGAATAACTTTGGATTCAATTAAAGCTCCAGGCATATTATGGAGATTTATTTGGTCTATTTTAGCAGTATTAAAACCTTTTTCTTGTTTAACTTCTGCTCTAATATAACCAGGACCAGATTGATTAACTGTAGCATCATTTTTCAGACCTTTCTGTGAAATATCCGCAATTCGGTTTATTGGGGCTTGCGCAAATGACATACCGCTTGAAATTGCGAGAGCTGCGAAAAATAAAAATGACTTTTTCATAATTCAAATTATTAAATTAACAATTATTTAAGAAAACTAAAAAAAGAAATATATAAAAACGCGCTTTTCGTATATTCTATTTATCTTTTTGTGAGATTCTCACTTGATTATTCACCCCTTTCTGCAAAACATTCACTTCAGATTTCTTACCTGTCTGGTTTATCAAAACTGAGTTTCCCTCTCCACTGACACGAATGCTGATTTCTTTTTGCAAGTCAGTTGAATCTTGGGTTGCTTTTACAATTTTCCCATTAATCTTAACGATGTTTGACCGACCTTTAATCAGAACCGAATATTGAGCAGAATCGGATTGAATAGAATCGTCAGGCGATCTGTTCAAAGGATTCTTCTCAGTTAAAGAATTTACAACTTTCTGTTGTGACTGACTTTTGCATACATCGCAAACAGTTATTGTGTATAAACTGAGAACAATTAACAGCAAACGAACATATTTATTTTTCATATTAAGTAACAGGTATTAAGATAAAACAAAGACCATACAAATTATATTATTTTACAACCAACACAATCTAAAGAATTATATCATAATTTAATAAAACATTTTCAGCACTTCAACCCCCAATTAACACATTCAACTTAAAAGTAGATATATTTCAATTATACAACTTCAATGTATAAAATATTATCTTTCAATTCAGACAATGTATTTTAACAACAAATCAATTTCAATTTTAGATGTGCAACAAATGATAAAATTGATTAATGTAATTTAAATGGAGTAATATGATAAAAGTCCACATTTAGCAACAGAAAAAGCAGAGCTATTTCTAGTATTAGCATGGGATATAAAGTTTAAAATATTGTATAACAACATCATACAAGAGCTTTCCAACACAAAAAGCAATAGTAAAAGCAATACATTCATGCCATTCCAGGCAACTATCAGTTAAGGCATTATTACATATAAAGGAATAAGAACTATAGCATATTATTTATATCAAAATATTAAGTTAATTCACAATGTTAAAACAACTAGATATCAAATTTATATTTGTAAATATATTAATATTCATATTTTATTATCAATCTATAAACCAAAAAATAAAAACGATATCACAATGGATAATAATGCAATAATCATAAAAACAAATAAGCAATACAATATAATAAAAATGCTATACAATGAGATAAAAAAAACTGATCAGCACACAAATGCTCAAAATAAAAAAATATTAATCATGTAATATTATGCAACTTTCACACGCTACTCAATTGTTAAATAAATAATAAATATTAAAGCAATATTATAAGCACACATTCACAAGTTTATAATATCGTAATATTTTTTACCAGTTAATGCATCATATTTCCGAATAAAAAATCAAAAGATTTTTTAATATTAGAATTCACATATAACAAACTAGAATTAGCTTAATAAATTAAAAAATAGACACTAATAGAATTGCAGTAAAAAAGCAAAAATCAATCAAAAAACATTAGGTAAGTAACATATATAAAAAAATGAAGATAAAGTCTAAAGAACTATCATTTTTGTTTCTCAGTGAGATATTTCCAAAAACGGACGGGCAAGTTTTTACGATGAAGCCGTGGGTTAATACGCTCTTTAATAGCTATTGACTTAAAATATTCTTTCCACATCTGCTGAAAGAGCTTTTCATCATGCATCATAAGATCTTCGCT